>ERZ1673748.552-NODE-552-length-49652-cov-6.679960_pt1 | contig 49652 bp, 43 predicted proteins | sample MGYA00580196_ERZ1673748 | MGnify/ENA primary metagenome ERZ1673748 (study PRJEB41218, sample SAMN15661796) | gut metagenome | host: Homo sapiens | place: Canada: London | collected 2015-08-20/2019-03-30 | study: EMG produced TPA metagenomics assembly of...
TTGGTGTCCTCTACGGACAGTCTGCAATAAAGCGCTGTGATTTTGTCGGTTGCCCTTAACATATTGTTGTCCTCCTTCGGTGGGGCAACTGCCTGAACAGGATTGGATTCTTGATTTATATCAAGAGAAACGTCGTTACTCATCGGCGTCCTCCGTGATACCGTTTTTATCATCGGCGGCGTTCTGTTCCATAATGCGTCTGAGCTTCTTGTCGAGGGTTTCCGTTCCCTCATAGCTGCCGGTTACGGTGTATTCCGTGCCGCCGTGTTCCTCCACAATTTTAACATCGGGCAACCAAAAGGCGGACGGATTTTTCACCACGATGTTGCCTTTTTCATCGAAAGAAAACTCCCTCTTTGGGGCATCGTCGGGGCGCGGCTTGACCTTGGCATACGGGTCAGGATTGGAGAAATAAAACGAGCGGATTTCACCGCCCTCCTCGCCGTTATCAAAATCATCGTCGGCGAAAATCTGATCCAGTTCCTCGTCGGTCAGTTCGATGATCTCATTGTCATTTTCTTTCGGATTCACTTCGTCAAGCCTCCTTCGCTTCGATTCATTTCATTCAAAATTATAGTCGGAGTAGCAAAACGGACGAACGCCGCCAATGGTTAAGATGAACGGCTGCGCCGCCATTGACTTCCGTCCGTTTCGCTTTTTGGCAGACAAGGCGGCGGTTGCCGCCGATTTCCATTTGGGAAATGGCGCTTGCTAACATGGGAAACGGAGAATAGCAAGCACAGCAAGTGTATGTACACTTGCGAAAACCGGCGTGGTACGACCGGGATTTTCTTGCAGAATAGCAAGCAAATCCGGTGAGTACCCACACCGGAGCTTGCCATTCCGGCAAGCAATGCACGGCGGTACCCACTTCTCATTACCTGCCAACTGCGAAATGCACTTGGCAAGCAATGCTCGTGTTTATACACCCGTGCAATCTTGTTGGGGAAATACCCCCAAACCCCTGAACGATTTCAGAGAAATCGGCTGCGCTCCTGCGGAGCTGAATTACTCCGTTGATAGTTCTTCTTTTTGGGGCAATAAGAAAACTGAGTGCTTAATAGCTAGTGCCAATTTATAAGCGAGTAATGGAGGAACGGCATTTCCTACTTGGGTAAATTGTCGTGCATTTGCCCCGGTAAAAATATAATCGTCAGGGAAAGTTTGCAGTCTTGCACATTCGCGTACCGATAGCGTCCGTGGTACAAACGGATGCAAGTGAGAGCGCCCGCCGCCTTTTGTTCCGCCAGCAATTACAGTTTTAGATGGTAGCCGAGGATCCAATCTGTCTACTCTTCCTAGTTTATCTCGACCGCCATACGGTAATTTCATATATCTACAGATAGACTCGGCAGTATGCTTTCGTGTAACATGATTTTTTGCGTTTTCTGTTGAACGTAAGAATACCGAACCGCATGGCGTAACTGTAGCCGTCGGCTCTGGTAGAATAATATTTGTATTTTTTCTTGTTCCTGCAACAATCCATCTCATGCGATTCTGTGGTACACCATAGTTTGCAGCATTCAATACCCGGGGTTCGGTAATCGTATATCCATCTGACGCTAAATCATCTAGTGCTTTTTTTATCCGACCATCATTATCGCATTCCATAATTCCTGCAACGTTTTCAATAAGAAAAGCAACGGGACGGAATTTTTCAATGAACCAAATATAGTCAAAAATCAAAGTACCTTTTTCTTCGTCATCAAATCCTTTGCGTTTGAAATTATTGTCATCTTTGCTAAATCGTTGATTAGCAGCAATACTAAATGACTGGCAAGGGGGACCGCCATGAAATACACCAGGAAAGTTTTCTGTAATTCCATGTTCAATGAGGATTCTTGCAAGTTCCTCTCTTTTGCTTATGTCGCCAGAATATTGTGGAGGACCGATAACAATTTTGTTGGGATTATTAGCTCGTAAGGTGTTACAAAATATCTCGTTAAACTCAATGGATATTATATTCTCAAATCCTGCATAGCTAAAGCCTACATCAAATCCCCCTGCACCGGAAAAGAAACTGACAGCAGGAATATTGTCAGAACATTTTTCAATCGAATCAAGTGTTTCAATCGGAGAAAGACATTCTTGCGGCAGGTCGCAATACTCTTCGTACCTTAACGCATCATATGAGATGCCTTTTTTTTCTAATAATTCTGGTAAATCTCCTTTTGTTATTTTTGCTTTTTGCAAAATTGCGTTTTGCTCAGAAAGCTCCATTTTATTGACAGGTTCATTCATCATGCAATCTCCTTGGTTGCTTGTACAAAAACATCATGTGCTTCTTGCTTGGATTTGAAGTCAGCTTGCTCATTTGCTCTCAGCCACTTTCGATAATACATATGTACTGCCCGGTGACAAGAGGGACACAATCCCACAATATCTGCCAACGATGTGCCGCTGGACGAAATCGCGACGGCAGAGGATAGCGGTAATAAGTGATGAATATCCAGCATATAGTCTGTCCACGGGTATCGTTTGCTCATATCTGCACCACAAGCACAACAAACAGGATTTGGATTAACTTTCTTATAGTATTTTTTCAGCAAACCACTACGCTCAACACGGAAATGTTCCACACGCTTACGATTGCCTTCGATAAATTCTATATCGGAAGGCTCAGATGTAAACACCTCGAAAGTAGGAACAACAATTTTGTCGCTAAGAGAGGTCATTTCCAAAAATTCTTCCATTCTGTCTGCTTTTGCAAATCTGTTTTCAGGTCTCAAAAAGTTGTTGAGCATTTCATCCTTTGCGCCATCACTAATTTCATCAAGATACAAGAATCCGTCATACACTTTTAGAACACTTAACTGGCTAATAAAGATAACCATTTCACGAAGTTGACGCCGTTCAGTATCAGTGTAGTTGTATGTCACAGGAATAAGCGATTTATAATGCCCAAGATCCTCAAAACCTGTGCAATTATTTCCTATAATGTATTTGAAAATATCATCTAACGATAATTTGGCTTCAACGCCCAATTCTCTTCGAGCAATTAAAAACTTCAGAATAGCGCAAAAGGGATACACACGCTGTTCGGTAGCGTTATATTTATCGAAGGCAGGAAATGGGAAACGAAACTTACTAACATAATTGAACAAATAATCATCCGCGCTTTTAATCTCTCCATCTGCATTAGCTAAATCGCGGCAAATATCAGTTACTACCAGTTGGTTTCCCATAAATTTTGCTAAAAACGAACATTGAAAAACTCTGGAATAATTACGCTTGACTGTGTAATAATCTGGCAAGAATGGCATACCTGTTTCAGTTACAAGTGTTTGGCGAAACAAATTCTCACATTTTGAAATATCTGCATTATCGAATTTCACCAAAGTTTTTGCAATATCTCTAAGTACGTCGAATTGAAAATATAAAAGCCGTCCTTGATCCCAACGCCACATTGTCTTACCTCCGTTTTATTGTTCTTCGCGGGAAAAACTCATTATGTCACCAATATCACACTTTAGCGCAGTGCAAATCCTATTCATACATTCCATGGAAACGTATTCATCTTTTCCGAGCTTCGCTACGGTTGTTGTGCTTATTCCAGCAAGATCTCGTAAATCTGTGCGTTTAAGTTTTCGATCAATCAATATTTTCCACAGTTTGTTATAATTGGCAGCCATATATTCGCCTCCTATGCGTTTAAGACATTATACCATAAAATTTTCAAGAAAATCAAGCGCGTGCAAAAAAAATATTTGATAACGCAAATATTTTTGCTTTACGCCAAACACATACTAAAATGTATTTCTGCGGCAATTACACGGATATGTGTGGTCAGATATGTCCGTTTTTACACAAGATGGCACAGGAGAGAAAATGATCAATTTTCGACCCTTAGATGTACAAAAACAGGCAGCACCCAACCGAAGTTGAGTGCCGCCTGTTTTGTTGTCCAATCCTGCTTGGCAGATGCCGATTTTGTAGTTTTCTCAAATTACTGTCTTATCGGCACACGGCAAAGCCGCTCCTTTTTGATTTGGCGTGAAATAGTCACAGCCGGTCTTCTTTCGTTTCCGCGTACCAGAGATTATAGGTCTGGCGGTAGATGTTCGCGGCATCCTCCGTGTGGCAGACCATCCGCACCCGGCAGGGATGGTCATGGGTCCGAAGATCCTCCATGATGGCTTTCAGCGCCACGGAAGCCGCCTGCGCCATGGGATAGCCGTAAACCCCGGTGGAGATGGAGGGGAAGTCCACGGAATCAATGCGGTGCTCACGGGCAAGCTCCAGACAGCTCCGGTAGCAAGCGGCCAGCGCCGCCGCCTCGCCATGCCCGCCGCCCTGCCAGATGGGTCCTACGGTGTGAAGGACATACCGGGCCTGTAACCGATACCCCTGTGTCAGCTTGGCTCGGCCCGTCTCGCAGCCGTGAAGGGTCCGGCATTCTGCTAACAGCTCCGGCCCGGCGGCAGCGTGAATGGCGCCGTCAACGCCGCTGCCCCCCAGCAGAGTGCGGTTGGCGGCATTGACGATAGCTTCCGCATCGGACGCGGTAATGTCTCCTGTGACGATGGCAAAACGGTCCATATAAGCACCTCCCGGATGTAGAGAATCGTGAATGGTATAAAATCAGCATAGACTGTCTGAAATAAAAAAGCAAGAGACTGTCAATAAAATGGTAAATTCTCTGCGATGGTAAGGTAGGGCAGCCGTTAGCGGCTTTGCCGCTCTACGGATGCCGCATACCCCTTGCGGGTGAAGGGTGTGCGCGGGAAACCCAAGAAGGGGAAACAGGCGAAGTGCCGCCAATGGAGATTTCCGCGACGGAAAGAAAGGGTGTGTGCGGGAAACCCAAGAGGGGTGTCCCGCACCATTGAAATCAAATATTTTCAGAACTTTTACAAGTTCTGAAAATAAGGGCAACGGGAAGAAAAGATTTTTTCGACCCGTTGCGCCCCCGGTTTCCGGGCGCAAAGCGCACGGAAACCGGCTGGGCCGACGGTGTATTCCTGCTCCACGCATGGCGAAAAGACTTTTTCGACACGCTGAAGGCAAGTGTAAACTTTTTTTGAACTGGTGAAAAATTTCACGAATTGGGTTGCCGTCGAGGCAAAACCACAGTATAATAAATTTGGCATATTAAGAAATCGTTAAGAAGCAGGAGGAGACCCGTGAACACGAGCCGCTATTATCAGTATATTTTTCCGGGGACCATTGCGTTTTCCGTTGTGCTGATGCTCATTGGTCTCAGCATGGGCCATCCGGAACAGCTCCTGTCGGGGCTTTGGAAGATCGTCACCATGCAGGATCTTCTGATCACAGACTATATCCATATTGCGGGCCCTGCCGCCGCTTTTGTCAATGCGGGACTGGTGACCATCATTTCCATTCTCATCATCAAGCTGGCCAAGGACCCCTTCAACGGCTTTACCATTGTGGAGATGGGGCTGATGGCGGGCTTCTCCCTGTTTGGAAAAAATGTGTTCAACATCTGGCCCATCATTTTAGGGACATGGCTGTATGCCCGGTATCAGAAGGAGCCGTTTTCCAAGTATGCCTCCGTGGCCCTGCTGGCGACGGCGCTGGCACCGCTGGTGAGCTATATGGCACTGGGCAGCGTCCACGCCAGCCTGCCGCTGGGCGTGTTCACCGGTATTCTGGTGGGCTTTTTGCTGCCGTCCCTGTCAGCTTACACCTATAAGATACAAAACGGCATGAACCTCTACAACATGGGCTTTGCCTGCGGTCTGTTCGCCATGATGGTGGTGCCGATCCTGACGGCCTTCGGTGACAAGCCGGACTCGGTGCTCTACTGGTCCACGGGTCTCAATTTTGAACTGAGCCTTGCCTGCGGCGCCCTGTGCGTTGTGTTTATCCTCATCGGCACCTTCGGCTGCGGCGATCCCGCATGGGCCGTGTGGGCCGGATACCGGCGCCTGCTGAGCACCACAGGCCGGGCGCCCAACGATTATCTGCGTATGTTCGGCGCCGGGCCGGTAATGGTGAATATCGGCATCAACGGTCTGATCGGCATTGCCTATGTGCTGTTGGTAGGGGGCGACCTCAACGGCCCCACTCTGGGCGGTATTTTCACCATCATGGGTTTTTCCGCCTTCGGCAAGCATCCCCGGAACATCATTCCCGTGATGTTCGGCGTGTGGCTGGGGGCCTACGGTATGCACTACGAACCCAATTACCCGGCACTTCAGCTGGCGGGCCTGTTCGGGACCACGCTGGCCCCCGTTGCCGGCCACTTTGGCCCGGTGTGCGGCGTACTGGCCGGGTTCATCCACTCGGCGCTGGTGCTGCAGACCGGCGGCCCGGTGGCGGGATTGAACCTGTACAACAACGGCTTTTCCGGCGGTCTCATCGCCATCGTGCTCTATCCGACCCTGACGGCTATTATCCGCCATCGCCGGCCGAAGCTCCGGGATGCGGATTACTATGACCTCTTTGAGGCAGATCAGCCCATCAATATGTCTAACTGGCATACCCACCGCCCCACACCTGAGGAAAAGGCCGCGGAAGCGGCTGGCCGCATGACGGATGATCTGCCGGAGCGGGAGGGCTTTCAGCGGATGCAGAAAAATGAGAAGAAAGAAAACGGGTAGGACTTGCCCTTTGGGTAAGTTTGTGACATAATATCCTCTGAACCATTAAGCTTTTGGGTAAAAAGGAGCAGAAAAAATGACCCCAAAGAAAATTGCCCTGCTGACGGACTCCAGTGCCGACCTGCGTTGGGATCAGGCCAGGGAAAACAATATCTTTTTTGTCCCGCTGCGGATCCTGTGCGAGGACGGCGAATATCTGGACGGCGTCAACATCACCGGCCCGGATATTTATCAGCGGCTTCATAACGGCGAGCTGCCCCAGACCTCCCTGCCCCGTGTGGAGGACTTCAGCGCGAAGCTCCGGGAGATCTTTGATCTGGGATATGACGGCGTGATCGCCGTCATGCTGTCCAGCGGCCTGTCCGGGACCTATAATCTGGCCCGGATCCTGGCGGGAGAATGTGCGGAGCAGGGCTATGCCATGAAGGTGTTTGACTCTGTCAGCGGCGCTTTGGGTCAGGGCATGACGGTGCTGCAGCTGGCTGAGGACATCAAAAACGGCATGGACTGGGAAGAACTGACGGAGCGCCGGGCTCCGCAGCTCATCGCCAACACCTATCCCTTCTTTTCTGTGGATACGCTGGAGTATCTGGTGAAGGGCGGCCGGATCGGCAAGGTCACGGCTATGGCCGGCACCATGCTCCAGATCAAGCCCATCATCACCTTTGCACCGGACGGACAGCTGCAGTCCGTGGCCAAGGTCCGGGGACGGCATCAGGTGATGCGGAAGCTGGTGGATATGGCTGTGGACCGCTGCGGCGAACACAAGCGGTACAATCTGGCGGTGGCTCATGGCGGCGCACCGGAGGAGATGGAGACCGTGCGGCAGATGCTGACAGAGGCACTGCCCAACAGCGACCACCTGTGGGACGGCGAGATCGACGGCACCCTCAGCGTCTACATCGGAGACGGCGTGCTGGGCGCTGCCGTTCAGGTGCTGGACTGACCAAAAGCAGAATACCAGAAACAGACACCCGCCTCGGCAGGGTGTCTTTCTATCATAGACAAAATGGCGGAAAATGCTTGCAAAACAGAAAAGACTGTGATACTCTTAAAATTAGAGAAATGTAACAAAGGAGGAGCGCTCATGCTGGACATTTTTGAGATCCTTGGACCAATTATGGTAGGTCCCTCCAGTTCCCACACGGCGGGAGCTGTGCGCATCGGGCGGATGGCCCGGACCCTTTTGGGAGAACCGCCGGTGAAGGCGGACATTGGATTGTACGGTTCCTTTGCGGAGACTGGCCGGGGCCACGGTACGGACCGGGCGCTGGTGGCAGGGCTGCTGGGTATGAAGCCCGATGATCTGCGAATCCCGGAGAGCTTCTCCGTGGCAAAGGAGCAGGGACTGTCCTTTGTGTTCCATCCCGCCGAGCTGCGGGAGGCTCACCCCAACACGGCAGTGCTGACGGTGGAGGGTGCCAGCGGAAAAAAGACCAAAGTGCAGGCAGCGTCCATCGGCGGCGGCCGGATCCGGGTGGATCAGCTGGATGGCGTGGCAGTGGACTTCACCGGTATCTTCAACACCCTGATCGTCCGTCACATGGACGTGCCCGGCGAGCTGGCGACCCTGACCAAGGTGCTCTCTGACGGCGGCATCAACATTGCCAATATGAGTCTGGTGCGTGACCGCCGGGGCGGCAGCGTTATGACGATTTTTGAGATCGACCAGCCGGTGCCCGCGGCGGAGCTGGAGCAGCTGAAGGCAGTACCCCAGGTGCTTGGCGTGATCTATTACGAGAAGGAGGACGACTGATATGGCTCTGAATTCCATGCAGGAGATCTTTGAAAAGGCGGCTTCCCGGTCCATCCCCTTCTGGCGGGTGGTTCTGGAAACCGATATGGAGGAGCGGCAGGTAACGGAAGAGCAGTCCATGGAAAAAATGCGGGCTGCCTGGCATGCTATGCTGGAATCTGCCGTCAGCTACCAGGGTGACCAGCGTTCCCGCAGCGGCCTTGTGGGCGGCGACGGCGCCCGGATGCGGCGCTACGCCGCGGCGGATACTACATACAGCGGCCCCTATGTGCAGGAGGTCATTGCCACAGCTCTCAGCGTGGGCGAGTCCAACGCCTGTATGCGTAAGATCGTGGCGGCACCCACGGCAGGCGCCTGCGGCGTACTGCCCGCCGTTCTGGTGCCTCTGTACCAGGCGGGCCGCGCCACCGAGGAAGAGATTTTGCAGGCTCTGTACACCGCTTCCGGCATTGGTGCGGTGGTCAGCTTCCGGGCCTGTATCGCCGGTGCTTCCGGCGGCTGTCAGGCGGAGATCGGCACGGCTTCCGCTATGGCGGCTGGCGCTCTGACCTCCCTGCGGGGCGGCGATCCCCAGCAGATCGGCCACGCGGCGGCCATGGCCCTGAAAAATCTGATGGGCCTGGTGTGCGACCCGGTGGCGGGTCTGGTGGAGGTCCCCTGCGTGAAGCGGAATGTGGTGGGCTCTGTCAACGCCGTCAGCTGCGCGGATATGGCGCTGGCCGGTGTGGGAAGCCGGATCCCTGTGGACGAGGTCATCGACTGCATGGGTGAGGTAGGCCGCCGGATGCCTATGGAGATGCGGGAGACCGCTTTGGGCGGTCTGGCTGCCACGCCTACCGGCAAGGCCGTCAAGGAACGGATGGAGCAGCAGGACTGACCCGAATTGAATCAAAAAAGCGTTGGGAACAATTGTTCCCAACGCTTTTTTTGATAGTTGCGATTTTATTTGTCAAGTATGTGGACGTTGAGGTGATCGTAGGTCATTTCAACATTGTGTTTGGCGAAGGTGTCCCGCAGCTTCTCATTGATGGAGTGATAGGCGGGCCAGTAGTTCTCCACGGTGCACCAGCAGTAAATGGTGTATTCGATGGAGCTTGCCCCATAGTTGGTGAGATACACCGCCGGGGCCGGGTCCGGCAGGATGTTGGCGGTGGCTTCCACGGCCTCCATACAAGCGGTCATGACGGTTTCCGTGGGCGCGTCATAGGAGGCAGTGACGGTCCGGACGATCCGGCGTCGGCCCAGAACGGTATAATTGATGATCTTGGAGGAGGAAAGGTCCTTGTTGGGCATCAGGATCATCTGACCGTTGGCGGTCTCCAGCTTCGTGTGGTTCAGACCGATTTCGCGGACAGTACCGGAGGTGCCGCCGGCTTCGATGAAGTCCCCCAGAGCGAAGGGGTGGGAGGAGAGGATCACCAGCCCCCCAGCCACGTTGCCCAGAATGTCCTCTGCCGCAAGGGTGATGCCCAGGGTCAGGACGGACAACAGCGCCGTCAGGGAGGAGGTGTTGACACCCAGCGCTTCCGCTGTGATGATGACTGTCAGCACATAGAGAAGGGCTTTTATACTGGTATGAATGATCTTTTGCAGCCGCTCGTTGACCTTCTGCATCCGGCTCAGCAGCCGGGTGACGACCTTCATAATGAGCCGCACGGCGATGAGGCAGACCAGCAGTGTCACCAGAGCAGAGAGGATCTTGCTGAGACTGTATCCCCCTACGGCGGTGTTCAGAATTTGCTTAATATTCATGCAATCGTATCTCCGTTACCGTCCGGCCTTCCGGTCGGCCTCAATGAGCCGCTTCAGACCCTCCACGGCCACCTTTACGGAGGCAGAGGTGTCCTCGCTCATTTTCTGGTCCAGACCTGCGGCCTCCCGCTCCTGATTCCAGATCACATGGAAGCAGCTTCCGCAGCGGCAGCCCAGCGCGGCGGCCTCCACGAACAGAGCGGCGGATTCCATCTCACTGGCCTTGACGCCCAGCCGCTTCCAGCTCTCCCACTTGGCCTTCAGTTCATAGCTGACGGGGGAGGCGTCGGGGCTGTGCTGGCCGTAAAAGCTGTCCTTGCACTGGACCACGCCGATGTGGAGGGGATAACCCATCGCCTTGGTAGCGTCTACCAATGCGTTGGTGATCTCCCAGTCCGCCACGGCGGGGAATTCGATGGGGGCGTATTCCAGACTGGTGTGCTCGAAGCGGATGGCGCCGGTGGCCACCACAATGTCGCCGGACTGCACGTTCAGGTCGATGCCGCCGCAGGTGCCGGTGCGGATGAAGGTGTCCGCGCCGCACTTGTGCAGTTCCTCCATGGCAATAGCGGCGGAGGGGCCGCCGATGCCGGTGGAGCAGGCGGTGACCTTTTCACCCAGCAGCGTGCCGGTCCAGACGTTGAACTCCCGGTTGTAGGCCACCTGATGCGCGTCATCAAACAAGGCGGCGATGGCGGGCACCCGGCCCGGATCTCCGGGGAGGATGCAGTACCGGCCTACGTCGCCGGGGACGCAGTGAATATGAAATTGCTTTTCCAGTTTCTGCATGACATTCACGTTCCTTTCACGCGGCCGATCCGACCGGCTGATAACCTTTCGTATAACAGATAGTATAACAGATAAAAGTCTGATTTGTAAAGCCTCGGCAAAAGGACGGGAGAGAAAGGCGGTTTTTGCCACCAAATTGTCTGAAATTTGTCAATTATGCCGAATTGATTCCTTGCACAATTCTTAACTTGAGTTTAGTGACTAAAAAATATATAATAATGGTTGTTTTGTAAGTGCAAAATGACGAAGACAGGAAGAAGCGAAGGAAAGGTGTGAAACCGACGATGTTGGATCAGAGTTATTACGAAACTGCCAACGAAATTATCAGCCGGTACCCTCTGGAGGAAAAATCCCTGATCCCCATTATTCAGGACATCCAGGCGACCTACCGGTATCTCCCGCCGGATCTTTTGGACTATGTGGCCAAAAAGATCGGCATTACAGAGACCAAGGCTTACAGCGTGGCCAGCTTTTATGAGAACTTCTCCTTTGAACAGAAAGGAAAGTATGTGCTCAAGATCTGCGACGGAACGGCCTGCCATGTCCGCAAATCCACGCCGGTGCTGCAGTACCTGCGTCAGGAACTGGGACTCAGTGAGACCAAGCAGACCACCGATGACCTGATGTTCACGGTGGAAGTGGTGTCCTGCCTGGGCGCCTGCGGTCTGGCCCCGGCCATGATGGTCAACGAGCAGGTCCATCCCAAAATGACGCCGGAAAAGGCGGCGGAGCTGCTCAAGGAGCTTCGGGCCAAGGAAGAGGAGGGGCGGAGCGATGATCAGAATTGAAAACCGGTTCCAGCTCAAGCAGGTCCGGGCGGAATGCCAGGCTGAGACCAAGCAGGAAAAGTGCCGGGTGCTGATCTGCGGCGGCACGGGCTGTCTGGCCGGCGGCTCCGCCAAGCTCTATGAGCACATGAAGGAGTTGGCTGCGGAGCATGAAAACGTTCAGGTGGAGATCGGCCCGGAGATCGCCCATATCGGCGTCCACAAGAGCGGCTGCCACGGCTTCTGCGAAATGGGCCCCCTGATGCGGATCGAGCCTTACGGCTATCTCTACTTAAAGGTGCAGGAGAGCGACTGCGGCGAGATCTTTGAAAAAACGGTCCTCCGGGGTCAGCCGGTGGAGCGGCTGATGTTCCGTCAGGATAACAAGGTCTATCCCTCTGAGGAGGAGATCCCCTTCTACGCCAAGCAGACCCGCCTGGTGCTGAAAAACTGCGGCCATATCGACGCGGAGCGCATTGAGGCGGCCATTGCCGCTGGCGCTTACGAGGGCCTTGAAAAAGCCCTCTTTGAAATGACGCCCAAGGCCGTCATTCAGGCTATTACCGACTCCAAGCTCCGGGGCCGCGGCGGCGCGGGCTTCCCCGCCGGCAAAAAATGGAGCCAGGTGGCCGCTCAGAAGGAGACCGTCCGCTATGTGGTCTGCAACGGCGATGAGGGCGACCCCGGCGCGTTTATGGACCGCAGTATCATGGAGGGCGATCCCCACCGGATGATCGAGGGTATGCTGATCGCGGCCTATGCCGTAGGCGCGCAGGAGGGCTATATCTATGTCCGCGCGGAGTATCCTCTGGCTATTGAGCGCCTGAAGCTGGCCATTGCGCAGGCAGAGGAAGCCGGATTTCTGGGTGACAACATTCTGGGTACGGACTTCTGCTGCCGTCTGCATATCAACCGGGGCGCCGGCGCCTTTGTCTGCGGCGAGGGCAGCGCATTGACCGCCTCCATCGAGGGCAAGCGGGGTATGCCCCGCGTCAAGCCGCCCCGCACTGTGGAGCATGGCCTGTGGGAGAAGCCCACGGTCCTCAACAACGTGGAGACCTACGCCAACGTGCCCATGATCATTCAGCGGGGCGCGGAGTGGTACCGGGGGATCGGTACGCCGGAAAGCCCCGGTACCAAGGCCTTCGCCCTCACCGGCAACGTGTGCAACACCGGCCTGATCGAAGTCCCCATGGGTACGCCTCTGCGGGACATCGTGTTTGACGTAGGCGGCGGCATCCCCAACGGAAAGAAGTTCAAGGCCGTACAGATCGGCGGTCCCTCCGGCGGCTGCCTGTCCGAAAAGGATCTGGACCGCCACATGGACTTTGACTCCCTCACCAAGATCGGCGCCATGATCGGCTCCGGCGGCATGGTGGTCATGGACGAGGACACCTGCATGGTGGAGGTGGCCCGGTTCTTCATGAGCTTCACTCAGCGTGAAAGCTGCGGCAAGTGCGTTCCCTGCCGGGAGGGCACCCAGCGGATGCTGGAGATCCTGGAGCGCATCGTGGCCGGTCAGGGCACCATGGAGGATCTGGATACCCTCCGGGACCTGGCGGATATGATCGAGAATACCGCCCTGTGCGGCCTGGGCAAGAGCGCGCCCAAGCCGGTCATCAGCACCCTCAACGCCTTCCGGGACGAGTATGTGGCCCACATTCGGGACCGCCGCTGTCCCGCCGGCGTCTGCTCCAAGCTTCGGGTGTACAGCATCGACCCCGCCAAGTGCAAGGGCTGCTCCAAGTGCGCCCGGAACTGCCCGGCGTCGGCTATTCACGGCACGCTGAAGTCGCCGTACACCATTGATCAGGACGCCTGCATCCGCTGCGGAAGCTGCGTGGAGCAGTGTGCCTTCGGCGCGATCACCGTAGAGAAGTAAGGAGGATGCTGCTATGGGATTTATGACCATTGACGGTCAGCGGGTGGAATTTACCAACGAACCCAATGTTCTGACCGTAATCCGCAATGCGGAGATCGATATACCGACCCTTTGTTACCATTCCGAACTGTCCATTTACGGTGCCTGCCGTCTGTGCACCGTAGAGGATGACCGGGGCAAGACCTTTGCCTCCTGTGCGGAGCCGCCCCGGGACGGCATGGTGATCTACACCAATACCCCCCGGCTCATGCGCTACCGCCGGACGATCCTGGAGCTGCTGCTGGCAGCCCATGACCGGGACTGCACCACCTGCGTGAAAAGCGGCGAGTGCCATCTGCTGGAGCTGGCTCACCGCATGGGCGTGGACCGGATCCGCTTCAAGAACCGGGAGGCCAAGTACCCCATCGACGAAAGCTCTCCCGCCATCGTCCGCAACCCCAATAAGTGCATCCTCTGCGGCGACTGCGTCCGTATGTGCGACAATGTCCAGTCCGTGAACGCCATCGACTTTGCCTACCGCGGCACCAGCACACTGGTGACCCCGGCCTTCAACAAGACCATCGCTCAGACCAACTGCGTCAACTGCGGCCAGTGCCGGGTGGTGTGTCCCACCGGCGCGATCAGCATCAAGACCAACATCGATGAGGTCTGGGACGCGCTGGCGGACCCCAACACCATTGTGGTGGCGCAGGTGGCTCCGGCGGTCCGTGTGGCGCTGGGCGACAAGTTCGGCATCCCCAAGGGCGAAAACGTCATGGGCAAGCTGGTCAATGCCCTGCACCGACTGGGCTTCCATGAGGTCTATGACACTACCTACGGCGCGGACCTCACCGTGATCGAGGAGGCGGAGGAGCTGCTGGAGCGGATCTCCAGCGGCGCCAAGGGTCCCCTGTTCACCTCCTGCTGCCCTGCCTGGGTCAAGTTCTGCGAGACCCGGTATCCGGAACTGGCGGACAATATTTCCACCTGCCGCTCTCCCCAGCAGATGTTCGGCGCGGTGATCCGGGAATACTACCGCAATCCTGAGATCAATCAGGGCAAGAAGCTGGTGTCGGTGTCCATCATGCCCTGCACCGCCAAGAAGGAGGAGATCCTCCGCCCTGAGTCCATGACCAATGGCCGACAGGACGTGGACTATGTGCTGACCACCACCGAGGTGGCCTCCATGATCCGCAAGTCCGGTATCCGCTTTGAGAATATCGACGGCGAGTCCACCGATATGCCCTTTGGCATCGGTTCCGGCGGCGGCGTCATCTTCGGCGTCACCGGCGGCGTGACGGAGGCGGTGCTCCGCCGCCTTCAGACCGGCCACAGCCGGGTGGAAATGGACCGCATCCGCACCAGCGGCGTCCGGGGCGATGAAGGCTTGAAGGAGCTGACCTTTGACTACATGGGCAAGGAGATCCGCGCCGCAGTGGTCAACGGTCTGGGCAATGCCGACAAGCTCATCAAGCGCATCCAGAGCGGTGAGGTCAGCTATGACTTCGTGGAGGTCATGGCCTGCCGCCGTGGCTGTATCATGGGCGGCGGCCAGCCGGTCGGCGCCGGTCCCCGGACCCGGAAGGCCCGCGCCAAGGGTCTGTATGATACCGACGTCAACATGCAGATCAAAAAGTCCAACGAGAACCCCATGGTCCTTGCTCTGTACGAGGGCCTGCTGAAGGGCAAGACCCATCAGCTTCTGCACCGTAATCTGGGCGGTACCGAGAACTGAATCACAGAACAGCCGCTGCGGAAACTCCGCGGCGGCTGTTCTCTGCGTATGGGAAGAGGCTCTGAGTGCCCTGAAAACTGATGAAAAAGCTGCGAAAATCTTTCTCACCGTGGAAGAAAGAAGTCAAAAGCCAGCCCCTACGGGCTGGCTTTCAGCTTATTAGAATGTCCAGTGGGAAATGTCCGTATCGATGCTGTAAGCGTCAACGGTATCCGACCCGGTGCTGCCGGGGAATATGAGGGTCTGGCCGTCGCTGTCCAGCGTCAGGGGGAAATCACCGGGGCGGATGACCTCCCGACCGTATTCATCGGTGAGGACAGCCGCTGATTCCAGAATATCCCCGGCGGCAAAGGGGAAGGAGAGAGGCTCCAGCCGATAGAAGGTGGCGTTGTCAAAGCCCCGGTAGCTGGTCTGCTCATCGGCGCTGATGGGCCGCGCCCAGGCGATCAGCTGCTGGTTTTTGAACAGGCCCACCTTGGTGGAAACGGCTTCCGTCCGGGGGATCAGGATATTGTCCAGCTGCGTGCTGAGCGTCAAGGCATACTCCATGGCGTCCGGCAGGGTCAGCTTGCCGTTTTCAATCTGCGCCCGGCCTTGGAGATCCGCATCCGCAAGATTGGCAACGTCCGGCAGGGAGCCGGAATACAGGCCGGAATACGTTTGCAGGGGCTGGGTCTGCCGGGTGCCGTCCGGCATGACGAATACCGCGGTGATGGCGATGTCATCCGTCAGTTCGCAGGTCAGCTCCGCCGAGAATTTCTCACTGACCGGCTGCCCGTTCTGATCCGGCTCGGACAGGACGGTTTTGCTGTTGGAGTTGTGGCCGTTGTCCACTGAAAATTCAACGCGCATACCCTCCGCGTATGTTTTGGGGACGGCGTAGACGGAGAAGGTCACGGCGTTTTTGGACAGATCGGCGGATACCAGCTCCGTTCCATAGTCTGCTGTCAAAGCGTTCTGCTGTTTGAGGATCTCCTCCACCTGACCGGAGATACTGTATACCTGATTGGACATACTGCACTCCATCTGGTTGATCCGGTTGTAAACGCCATCGAATTGCCGACCGATTGTCCGAATGGAATCATAGATATTGTAGGCGGCACACAATACCGCCAGCGCTGCCAGCACATAGGGCCATTTCTTCCGGGGCTTCGGGGCGGTTTGGGCGGCGAGATACCGCTCCGTGATCTCCTCCACCATTTTCAACTGGGCGTCCGTCAATTCGCCGCTGTCCGGGGCAGAGGCCGTCTCCGGCGCTTCCTCCACTCCTAACAGCCAGCCTACGGTCACACCGAACCGGCGGCTGAGGGCCACCAGCTTGTCAATCTCCGGTAAGGCAGTATCCGATTCCCACTTGTAAATGGACTGCCGGGAAACGCCCAGCTCCGCGCCCAGTGTCTCTTGGGACAATCCGGCCTCTTTTCGCTTCTGGGCGATCCGCTGGCCTGTGGTCATACGCGTCACATCCTTTCGTGGGAACAGTATCGCTGAAAGCGGGCAAAATCGCCACCAACTTCCCGGCGAAATTTGTAAACCGTGGGTTTACACAGGGGTTTTACAGCTTTTTTTCGTAGAGATTCAGGGGGCAGTGGACGTAGCCCATGAAGAAGGTGTCCACTGTCCCGGCGAAGCGGTAGCCGATGACAGGGTAGAGGTGGTTGGAAACGGCGTTGCTCACGCCAGTGTCGAACCGCATGACGGTCTTGCTCTGACTGCGGGCGGTGTCTTCGGCAAAGGCCACCATCTGCCGGGCCAAGCCTTGCCCCGCCCGGTCAGGATGGATGGTCAGGGTGTGGATAACGGCCACCTGATCGTCCTCGGCGGGGATGGACCAGCCGCCGTTTTTGTATTCCGGCAGCTGGATGCCATTGAGATTCATGCTGCCCCAGATCGCGCCATCCTCATCTACGCCTACATACAGGGTCCCGGCGTTGAAAATGCTCCGGGCGGTGTCGGCGGTGGGGTAAGCGCCCCGCTTCCAGCCAGTGTAGTGGAGGCCGGTGGCGTCCTCATGGTCTAAAATAGCCTCATAGACGGCGGCTACGGCAGGCAGGTCGGATTCCTTGGCAATACGGATCATGGTGATTCCTCTTTTCTCTCGTTTTCAAAAACAGGCGTACCGTCCGGTACGCCTGTTTGGTGGTTATTCGGATCTGGAGTCGTTTTCCTGCTTGGGCTCAGGCTTCCCGTCAGACGGCGTTTCGTCAGAGGATGGTTTATCCTCGTTGTTCGTCTCCCCGCCGGCGGGAGCGTTCTCCGGGGCCTCGATCTTCTCGGAGATCATGTGGACCTTCCGGGCGGCAGGCTCGATGACCTCCGGCTGAGAGGGGCGGAAGCCATTCTCGTGGGCCAGAGTAGAGGCATAGGCGTCCTCCACGGTGGAGGGATCCCGGCCCTCGATGATGGCCACCATCTCCGCACCGGTGATGGTCTCTTTCTCCAGCAGGTAGGCCACCACCTTGTCCATGTCCTCCCGGTTTTCCCGGATGATGTTCACGGCGTCGGCATAGCACTTGTCCAGGATATCCTTCACGGCCTTGTCCATAGCGGCGGCGGTGTCCTGCGCGCAGTCCAGACCGTAGCCGCCGTCCAGATACTGGCTGCGGCGGGAGGCCAGAGCCATCATGCCGAACTGGTCGCTCATGCCGAACATGGCAACCATGTTCCGGGCCACGCCGGTGGCCTCCTGGATGTCCTGAGAGGCGCCGTTGGTCATGGTGTTCATCACCACTTCCTCGGCGGCGCGGCCACCCATGGACACGGCGATTTTCGCCATCAGCTCGTCCCGGGTCCGCAGCTCTGTCTTATCCTCCTCCGGCATCAGCAGGGTATAACCCAGCGCGCCCTGGGTGTGGGGGACAATGGTGATCTTCTGGACCGGTTCTGTGTTCTTCTGCTTGTAGGCCACCATGGCGTGACCGACCTCATGGTAGGCCACCAGCTTTTTCTCAAATTCCGTCAGGACACTGCCTTTTTTCTCCGTGCCGGCGATGACCAGCTCGAAGGCGGCCAGCAGGTCTTCCTGGATCACCAGCTTGCGGCCCTTTCGGACGGCCCGGAGAGCGGCCTCATTCACAAGGTTGGCGAGATCCGCGCCCACGCAGCCGGCGGTGGCCAGCGCTACTTTCTTCAAGTTGACGTCCTCGGCCAGCTTGATGTTCCGGGTATGGACCTGAAGGGTGGCCAGACGGCCCGCCAGATTGGGACGGTCAATGATGATGCGGCGGTCGAACCGGCCGGGCCGCAGAAGGGCCTGATCCAGCACCTCGGGCCGGTTGGTGGCGGCCAGAAGGATGATGCCCTTGGTGGGGTCAAAGCCGTCCATTTCGGCAAGAAGCTGGTTCAGGGTCTGCTCCCGCTCATCATTGCCGCCGAAGCGCCCGGAGTCACGGGATTTGCCGATGGTGTCGATCTCGTCGATGAATACGATACAGGGGGCTACCTTGGCGGCCTCCTTAAAGAGGTCGCGGACACGGGACGCGCCCACGCCCACGAACATCTCCACAAAGTCGGAGCCGGAGATGGAGAAGAAGGGCACATTGGCTTCGCCGGCCACGGCCTTGGCCAGCAGCGTTTTGCCGGTGCCCGGAGGGCCTACCAGCAAAGCACCCTTGGGGAGCTTGGCACCGATGTCGGTATATTTCTTGGGATTGTGCAGGAAGTCGATGATCTCCGTCAGGGATTCCTTGGCCTCGTCCTGACCGGCCACATCGGCAAAGGTGACGCCGGTCTGCTTTTCCATGTAGACCTTGGCGTTGGCCTTGCCCACGCCGCCGATCCCGCCCATGCCTCCCATGCCGCCCTTTTTCGCCATGATCCGCATGACGAGGGAGAACATGAGCATGATGAACACAAAGGGCAGGATGAAGTTGATGGCGAACAGAAGGAGCGGGCTCATCTGAGGCTCGTACTTCGTGTCATAGTCTGTTTTTCCGGCCTCATGCATCCGCTCCACCAGAGTGTCATTAGACTCCATCTTCACGGTAAAGAGCTTCAGCGCCGCAGTATGCTCCTTGCCGTCGGCGTCGGTAAAAGCGTAAACGGCCTTGCCGTCCTGATCCGTGGACTTGGTGTAGGCGGTGCCATTCTCAGCAGTGTAGACATAGCCGTCCTTGGGGACGATATACAGCAGACCCTCGGAGAGGTCCACGGTGACGTCCTCCACCTGCTTGTCCTCCATCATGGCGATGAAATCGCTGTATTTGATGTTGACGTTGGAGGCCTGCTTTCCGGCAGACCCCATGTAGCTGCTGGTGCAGTAGAACACCAGCGTCAGCACCAACGCCCAGGCCACCAGCTTGACAGCGCCCAGCAGATTGCGGTTGCCCCGTCGGTTTTTATTGTTTTTATCGTTCTGGTCCATTGAGAACTCCTTTCAGAGTGTGTGAAATTAAAAAGCAGTATAGCACAACCTCCTTGAAACCACAAGGAAAAGAGACTGCCTTTTCATAAACTTTCTGTAAATTCAGACGCGCTAAGGCGGAACGATTTTTCAAATTCATCTTTATTGTGGACCGGTTCTGTGATATACTGTAAAAAGTATACCCTGCAGATTTTGACAAATTCCGATCATGAGAGGATTTCAATATGACAGACGAAAGAAAAGACCAGCTGACCGCCGAGGCCGACGGCCTCATTGAAGGCCGCAACGCGGTGATCGAAGCCCTGCGGACGGAGGCCAGCATCGACAAAATTTTCATCCAGAAGGGTGAGGTGGACAAGACCCTGGGCCACATCGCCTCCAAGGCCCGGGCGGCGGGCATCGTGGTGGTGGAGGCCGACAGGCGGAAGCTGGACGGCATGAGCCGCACCCACGCCCATCAGGGCGTCATCGCTCTGGCAGCGGTGCGGGAGTACGTCAGTGTAGACGATATTCTGGCAGATGCCGCCGCCAAGAACGAGCCGCCCCTGATCGTGGTGTGCGACGAGATCTCCGACCCCCACAATCTGGGCGCCATCATCCGGACGGCTTATTGCGCCGGCGCCCACGGCGTCGTTATTCCCAAGCGCCGCAGCGCGGGATTGACCAGCGTGGTGGCCAAGACCTCCGCGGGCGCGGTGTCCCACATGAAGGTGGCCCGTGTGCCCAACATCCCTTCTCTGTTGAAGGACCTGAAAAAGCAGGGGGTCTGGGTATTCGGCACGGCGGCCAACGGCACCACCGGCCTGTATGACGCGGACCTGAAGGGCGCCGCTGCCATCGTCATCGGCAGCGAGGGGGACGGCATGACCCGTCTGGCTGCCGAAAACTGCGATTTTCTGGTGAGCATCCCCATGAAGGGTGATCTGAATTCCCTGAACGCCAGCGCCTCGGCAGCGATCCTGCTGTATGAGGCCGTGCGTCAGCGGATGAACTGAGAAGTTTGGAGAGAACACGGTGTCAAAGGATGTCGAGAAAACAGAATACGGCACAGGCACCTGGGATACGCCGCCGTCTGACGAGGATTACACCTTAGAGGAGATTCTGGCGGAGTACGGCTCCAGCCGCCAGCAGAAAATCATGGAAGAGGTGGAGCGTGAGACCGCTCCGGCAGAGCCGGATACGCCCAAGGCACCGGCTCCTGCACAGCCTTCCGCCCCTAAACCGACAGAGACGGCCCCATCTCCAACGCCCAAATCGGCAATGGCCCTCTGGGAGGAACGGATCGCTGCGGCGGCGCTGGAACAGGACGGGGAGGCCCCCCTTGCCGACGATTCGGACCCGGAGGAAGAACCCCGGACAGATGACGGCCCAGAGCCGGAGGCTACCCGCTTCCTGAGTCTGGAAGAACTGGTAGGGACAACGGTAGGGGCCGTGATGGAGGAGCACCACGAAACGCTGCTGAAGCCGAAATGGGGGCTGTTCTCCCGGAAGCGGCAGGAGGAAACGGAGCAGCTCTACGATTCCATGGAAGCCCCGGAGGAATCGGTAAAGCCTCTTACCGAGGCAGAGAGCATCGGGGAAGAACCGGAGCTTAGCGAGGTCGCGTCTGAGGAGCGGGAAGCCTATAAGAGCCGTCACCGGTCTCTGGGATTTGCCTTTTTTACAGCGCTGGTGCCTATCGCCGCTATGGCGGCGGAGCAGTACGGCGTCACGGTCCCCTTCTGGACCGGAGACCGGCAGATCCAAGGCGTTGTCATGCTGGCCTGTCTGCTGATCGAATTGGTACTGTGCTGGCACGTGCCGGTGTACGCGATCCGGAAGCTGAGTGAAAAACGTTGCGTCAGCGCACTGCTGGTATCGTTGGCGGTGCTGGCGGCGGCGGTGGACTGCGCGTTGTGGCTATTTGTTCCGGGGCGGGGAGAAGCGCTTCCCTATACCGCTGCGGCGGGACTGGCGCTGTGCTTTGCCCAGTGGGGCATCAGCCGGGAAAGCCGGGGCAGCTATGATAGCTTCCGTTTGGCATCGCTGGACGATCACCCCCCTTACTTGGTCACGGAAACTCCAAGGGGTGCCTGCAAGCAGAGGGGAGACCTGCGGGGCTTTTACACCACCGCCATGCGGGATGATTATGCCTCCCGTCTTCAGACGGTGTTCCTGCCGGTGATTTTTATGGCCGCGCTGGTATTCGCGGGCCTGATCTCTTTGGGACGGGGACACGGAATTGACTTCCTGCGGAACTGGTCCGTGATCCTGACGGCGGGAGCCACCTGTTCCCTGCCGCTGTGCTGGAGCCTGCCATGGTCCCGGCTGACCCGCCGACAGCAGAAAAGCGGCTGTGCCGTGGCGGGATGGGATGGCGCGGCCCGTGTAGGAAAGCGCCGGGGCATGATCCTGACGGATACCGACCTGTTCCCGCCGGGGACCATCCGGCTCAACGGTGTGAAGGTCTACGGCGAGGAACTAGGAAAGGTGTCGGCTTATGCGGCGGCAGCCGCCCGTGCGGCGGGCTGCGGCCTGGAGCGGGTCTTTGAGGGACTGGCGGTGGGGGAGAACGCCCCACGGGAAACGGCTCAGGACCTGAGCTTTTACGAGCAGGGCGGCTTTGGCTGCACGATCCACGGGGAATCCGTCCTGTTGGGGACTGCCTCCTTCCTGCGGAAGCAGGATGTGCGTCTGCCCAGCAGCATCAATCTGAAAACCGGCATTTTCCTGGCCATCGATCATCAGCTGGCGGCGGTGTTCGCCGTGAAGTACGAGGCGTCGGAAAATGTGGATTACGCGCTGCGGACCCTGCGCCGCAGCCGGATCACGCCGATCCTGGCGGTACGGGACCCCAACATCACCCCGGCGCTGCTGAAGCGGAAATTCTATAAGAAGATAAAAGTGGAGTATCCGCAGCTGACGGACCGGGTGGCCCTCAGCGAGGCGGAGGAGGACCGGGGCCTGCCCCGGGCACTGCTGCTGCGGGAGGGCCTGCTGCCCTACGCCGAAGCAGTGGTGGGCAGCCGCCGTCTGCGAACGGCGGTGCGCCGGGCGACCTGGCTGTCCCTGGCGGGCAGCGCCGCCGGCGTTTTGCTGACGGCGTATCTGGTGTCTCTGGGGAAGTTCGATTTGCTCACCCCCTTGTCCCTGACGGTGTTTTTGCTGCTGTGGACTCTGCCGGTGCTGCTGATGAGCGACTGGACCGGCCGATATTGACACTTGACAGAATAAAGTACTGGGAGGCAGGCTTTTTCCCTGCCTCCCGGTACTTTTTCGCACTGTCCGGGACCAAAAGACTTTTTTTTAAGAAAAATGATTTTTGCGGGACCCCACAAAAATAAGCGACCCTTTTTGCCTACCCCTCCAAAATGTAAGATCTCACAAAATTCTTGTTGTATTGCCCATGAAAAAGCGGTATAATTAACACATTGAGTGAGTCTCAATGGTTGACAGATCTTTTATCGGCCCATTCGGGCCGTGTCAACAGCATCAACATAAGGAGTGGAACAAACATGAGCTATTCAGTACAGAACATCCGTAACGTCTGCCTGCTGGGTCACAGCGGCAGCGGTAAGACTTCTCTGGCAGAGAGCCTGCTGTTTATGACCGGCGCCATCGACCGTATGGGCAGAGTCGCGGACGGCAATACCGTTTGTGATTATGATCCCGAAGAGGTCAAGCGTCAGATCTCTCTGTCCACCGCTGTGGCGCCTATCGACTATAAGGGCTGCCGCATCAACGTGCTGGATACTCCGGGCGCATTCGACTTTTCCGGCGAAGTGATGGAGGCCCTCCGGGCCGCCGACGCCGCCATCATCGTGGCCTCCGCCAAGGACGGTGTGTCCGTGGGCGTTGAGAAGGCGTGGAAGTATTGCGAAGAGCGGAATATGCCCCGCTTTATCTATATCTCCAAGATCGACGAGGATCACAGCGACTATAACGCCACCTTTGATGCGCTCCGTGAGCGCTTCGGCAACAAGATCGCTCCCGTTGTGGTGCCTACGCTGGACGAAAACAAGAAAGTCACCGGCCTCATGGACATCCTGAATAAGCGCGCCTATGAGATGCAGGACGGCAAGCGTGTGGAGATCGAGCTGCCTGAGGATAAGGTGGCCGTCATCAACGAGTTCAACGATGCGCTGAAGGAATCCGTGGCGGAGACCAGCGAGGAATTCATGGAGCGCTTCTTCAACGGCGAGGACTTCACCTACGCCGAGATGGCTCAGGGCCTCCGTCAGGGCGTCCGTGAGCTGAGCGTATTCCCCGTGTTGTGCGGCAGCGCCGTGGCTGATATGGGCACTCTGATGCTGCTGGACAACATCATGGAGCTGTTGCCCTCTCCCGAGCAGGGCAACTATCATAAGGCCACTCTGGCTGACGGCACCACCGAGGAATTCGTGGTGTCCGCCGGTGGCGTACCCACTGCTTTCGTGTTCAAGACCATTTCCGACCAGTACGGCAAGTACTCCTTCGTGAAGGTCCTCTCCGGCAGCATCACGCCGGATATGACCATGGTCAATGCCCGCACCGGCGACAACGAGAAGCTGGGCCGCCTGTATACCATGCGTGGCAAGAAGGCCACCGAGGTCAAGGAGCTGGTGTGCGGCGATATCGGCGCCATCGCCAAGATGGATAAGGTCAAGACCGGCGATACCCTGTGCGACAGCCGTAAGGTCGTGGCGCTGAAGGGCATCCCCTTCGCTGAGCCCTGCTACTCTGTGGCCATCGCCCCCAAGACCCGCGGCCAGGACGATAAGGTGGCTCAGGGCCTGAACCGTCTCAATGAGGAGGACCCCTCCTTCTCCGTGGTCAACAACGCCGAGACCCATCAGATGGTTCTCTCCGGCGCCGGCGATATGCAGGTGGATGTGCTGGTCAGTAAGCTCAAGACCCGCTTCAACGTGGAAGTGGAGCTGAGCCCTGTCCGCGTGGCTTACCGTGAGAAGATCCGCAAGACCGTGCAGAAGCAGGGCCGTCATAAGAAGCAGACCGGCGGCAGCGGCCAGTTCGGTGACGTGTGGATCCGCTTCGAGCCCCAGACCGAGCAGGATGACATGATCTTCGCTGAGGAAGTGTTCGGCGGCTCCGTGCCCAAGAACTATTTCCCTGCTGTGGAAAAGGGCCTGCGGGAGGCCTGCGTTCACGGACCTCTGGCGGGCTACCCCGTGGTCAACCTGAAGGCTGTCCTCTATGATGGAAGCTACCACCCCGTGGACTCCTCCGAAATCGCATTCAAGACCGCCGCTCAGCTGGCCTACAAGGCCGCTCTGCCTGAGGCCAACCCCTGCCTGATGGAGCCTGTGGGCGAGCTGAAGGTCACCGTGCCTGACAGCTACATGGGCGATGTCATGGGTGACCTGAACAAGCGCCGCGGCCGCGTCATGGGTATGGACCCTGCTGGCAATGGCGAGCAGGTTATCACCGCTGAGGTCCCCATGGGCGAGATGAGCACCTATGCCATCGACCTCCGCTCCATGACTCAGTCCCGCGGCACCTTTACCCTGCACTTTGTTCGCTATGAGGATTGCCCTCCCGCGGCGCAGGAGAAGGCGATCGCCGAGGCCAAGGCCCGGAACGAGGAATAAGATCAACCAGTGTGGCCGGGGAAGCGATCGCTTCCCCGGCCGCTGTATCTGTGTGGGATAGTCCCAGGGCAGTTCAATAACTCTAACAAAGCGTGAACAATTTTAGGTTCTTTTAAAAAGTTGCATTTGCAACTTGCAAATAGAAACGATTCCTGATATACTACACTCACAAAGCAAAAAACGCTCAGGGAAAGAGCGAAGATAAGGTAATTATTTAAGGAGGATACATCTATGAAGAAGTGGGTCTGCAAGGTTTGCGGTTATATTTATGAGGGTCCCGAGGCTCCCGTCGAGTGCCCCGTCTGCCACGCCAAGAATGCGTTTGAAGAGGTCAAGGGCGAGTTGAAACTGGCTGCTGAGCACAAGTTCGGCATCTACGCAGAGACCGTGAAGAACAACGCCGACATCTCCGAGGAGGATAAGAAGTACATCTTCGATCAGCTCATGGCCAACTTCAACGGCGAGTGCAGCGAGGTGGGTATGTATCTGTGCATGGCCCGGATCGCTCACCGTGAGGGCTATCCCGAGATCGGCCTCTACTGGGAGAAGGCCGCTTATGAGGAAGCCGAGCACGCCGCTAAGTTCGCCGAGCTGCTGGGCAGCGACCTGGAGAGCAACATGACCGCCTCCACCGAGAAGAATCTGGCCTGGCGTGTGGACTGCGAGTACGGTGCTACTGCCGGCAAGTTTGAGCTGGCCGCCTGCGCCAAGAAGAACGGTCTGGACGCTATTCACGACACCGTCCATGAGATGGCCCGCGACGAGGCTCGTCACGGCAAGGCTCTGGAGGGCATGCTGAAGCGTTACTTCAACAAGTAAGTTCCGCAAAAACCAAAATCTTTTGAGAGGGAATCGGAAAACCGATTCCCTCTCTTTTTGCGTCCTCCGCCGTTGGGATGGAAGTTTCTGTGGAAGTCTATCTCTGTTTTCCTTCTGAAAATGCCACATGTGGAAGTCAGCAATGTGGATGTGTCCTATTTTGCTGTTTTTCTGTCATGTTGATTGATTTGTTCTAACATACTAAAAAGCGGTCCGCAGATGTCTGCGGACCGCTTTTTGACGATATGGACAGTGAACCGTTTGGATGCTGCTTTTATAGCTTTTCCAGCAGATAATCCACGAACTGAGCGCAGGAGGCTCCATCCCGGTGGCCGGTCATGACCACCCGCCGCTCCGTTTCCGAGCAGAGGCGCATAGCGGCGGCGAGCTGATCTGCCTTGTCCGCCATGGCGATGTGCCGCAGCAGCAGCTCTGCCGCCTTCAAAATGCTGGCGGGATTGGCGTAGTCTCCCTCGCCGTCGGCGATGAGCCGGGGCGCAGTACCGTGGACGGCCTCGAACATAGCATATTGACTGCCGGTGTTGGCGCTGCCCGCCGTGCCTACGCCGCCCTGAATCTGGGCGGCCTCGTCGGTGATGATGTCGCCGTACAGATTGGGCAGGACGAACACCTGAAACCTGCTGCGGATTTCCGGGTTCACCAAATTGGCGGTCATAATGTCGATGTACCAGTCCTCGGCGGTGATCTCCGGGTAGTCTGCCGCAACCTCATGGCAGATGCGGGTGAACATTCCATCGGTCTTTTTCATAATGTTGGCCTTGGTGACGATGGCCACATTGGCTTTGCCGTTGGCCCGGGCAAAGTCAAAGGCGGCCTTGGCGATGCGGCGGGTGCCGGCGTCTGTGGTGACCTTGAAATCCATGCTCAGCATACCGGGCACCTCAACGCCCCGGCTGCCCAGAGCGTATTCGCCCTCCGTATTCTCCCGGAAGAAGGTCCAGTCGATGCCCAGCTTCGGGACGGATACAGGCCGCACGTTGGCAAACAGGTCCAGCTCCCGCCGCATGGCTACATTGGCGCTTTCCAGCGTACCGCCCTTGGGAGTCTCCGTGGGGCCCTTCAGCAGCACATCACAGGCTTTCATGGCGGTCAGCACGTCCTCCGGGATAGCCTTGCCCTGGGCGGTGCGGTTTTCGATGGTCAGGCCCTGGATGTCCCGCAGTTCCACCCGGCCATGGGTGATCTCGTCCGCCAGCAGCTTTTCCAGCACCCGGCGGGCCTGGGCCATGAGGATGGGACCGATGCCGTCACCGGGGATCAGGCCGATGACGATGCGCTCCATGCGGGAAAAGTCCTTGGCGGGAGATCCTTGGGACATGCGCGCCTGCCGGTTTAACTGCTCAGTCAGTAAGGTACGGAAATGCGCCGCCGCCTGTTCGATATATGTGTTCTGATCCATCAGTCATTGCCTTCTTTCGTGTAATTCAGCAGACCGCCTGCCCGGAGCATCGCTGCCTGCCGCTTGGTGAAGCTGCCACAGACGGGGATTTCACGGTTTCCAGCGTGAAGCGTCATGGTGCCGCTGTCCAGACCGGCGTCGATGCCGGTGAGGATCAGGGTCTCGCCCTGGGTCAAGGCGTCATAGTCATTGGGGTTGGCAAAGGTCAGGGGCAGGATACCGGCGTTGATGAGGTTGGCGGCGTGGATGCGGGCGAAGCTCTTGGCGATGACTGCCCGGACACCTAAGTACAGGGGCACCAGCGCCGCGTGTTCTCTTGAGGAGCCCTGTCCGTAGTTGCTGCCGCCCACTAAAATGGTCTCTCCGGCTGCCTTGGCGTTTTTGGCGAATTCCTTGTCGCACACGGCGAAGCAGAACTCCGACAGCTTTGGGATGTTGGAGCGGTAGGGCAGGATCTTAGAGCCTGCGGGCATGATGTGGTCGGTGGTGATGTTATCCCCTACCTTCAGGGTCAGCTTGGCGGTGATGGTGTCGCCCACCGGCTTGCCCTGGGGGAATTCCTTGATGTTGGGACCGCGGAGCACGTCCAGATGGGCTGCCTCCTCCGGGGAGGCGGGGGCCAGCACGGCGCTGTCGTCAATGAGGAAGTGGTCCGGCATCTCCACATGGAGGGCCTCCATCCCCAGGTCCCGGGGATCGGTGATCTCGCCGGTGAGGGCGGCGGCCACGGCGGTCTCCGGGGACACCAGATACACCTTGGCATCCGCCGTGCCGCTGCGGCCCTCGAAGTTGCGGTTGAAGGTCCGCAGGCTCACACCGCCGGAGTTGGGGGAGAAGCCCATACCGATACAGGGGCCGCAGGCACATTCCAGCAGCCGCGCACCGGAGACCAGAATATCCGACAGCGCGCCGCAGTTGGCCAGCATGGTCAGGACCTGCCGGGAGCCGGGGGACACGGACATACTGACAGAGGGCGCCACGGTCCTGCCTTTCAGCATGGCGGCGGTTTTCAGCAGATCGTACAGGGAGGAATTGGTGCAGGAGCCGACGCAGACCTGATCCACCTTGACGCCCTTCAGACTGCGGACGGGCACCACCTTATCCGGCATGTGGGGGCAGGCGATCAGCGGCTCCAGCGTGTCCAGATCAATGTGAATGACCCGGTCATAGGCCGCATCGGGATCAGCGGAAAGGGGTGTGAAGTCGGCTTCCCGCCCCTGTGCCTTCAAAAAGGCGCGGGTCACTTCATCGGAGGGGAAGATGGAGGTGGTAGCTCCCAGTTCCGTACCCATATTGGTGATGGTGGCCCGCTCCGGAACGGACAGTCCGGCGATGCCGGGACCACCCCATTCCATCACATGCCCCACGCCGCCCTTGACGGAGAGGAGCCGCAGGACCTCCAAGCTGATGTCCTTGGCGGTGACGAAGGGACGCAGCGCACCGGTCAGCTCGACCTTGATGACCCTGGGCATGGTAATGTAGTAGGCTCCGCCGCCCATGGCCACAGCTACGTCCATGCCCCCCGCGCCGAAGGCCAGCATCCCGATGCCGCCGCCGGTGGGGGTGTGACTGTCGGAGCCGATGAGGGTCTGCCCCGGTACGCCGAAGCGTTCCAGATGCACCTGATGGCAGATGCCGTTGCCGGGGCGGGAGAACCAGATGCCGTGCTTGGCGGCAACGGATTGGATGTACCGGTGATCGTCGGCGTTTTCAAAGCCGGATTGGAGGGTGTTGTGGTCGATATAGGCCACGGACCGCTTTGTTTTGACCCGGTCAATGCCCATGGACTCAAATTCCAGATAGGCCATGGTGCCGGTGGCATCCTGCGTCAGGGTCTGGTCAATGCGCAGGGCTACCTCAGCCCCTGGCTCCATGCTGCCGCTGACCAGATGGGCGGCGATCAGCTTTTCTGTCAATGTCTTTCCCATGGTTCAGCCCTCCTTTTGGATGATGTCTGCCAGATTGGCCCGGGCGTTTTCCACATGGCGCAGGGACGCCTCCGCAGCCCGGTCCCCATCGTGGGCGGCAAGGGCCTCGTAGATGGCGGTGTGCTCCTCTAAGGCGTGGACCGCCCGGCTGTGGTGGGTGACGGAGGCCTTGCGGTACTTGATGATCTTCTTATGGAGGGAGATCAGCGTATCCGCATAGGGACGGCTGCCGCAGCTGTTGTAAAGCAATTCATGGAACCGGGAGTCCAGGTTTTTGACCTGATCGGAATTTTCGCCCGGCTCCTTTTCACTTTCAATGTAGAAGCGCTGCAGGTCCAGGACCTCCTTCATTTCACTCAGTACATCGTCAGTGATGCTGGCGGCGGCCCGCTTTGCGGCCAGACCCTCCAGCTGAAGGCGGATCTCGTAGATATCCAGCATATCCTGCCGGGAGATGCCGATGACCACCAGACCGTGTCCGGAGTCCTCCAAAATGCGCTCCTGCTCCAAGCGGCGGATGGCCTCCCGGATGGGGGTGCGGCTGACGCCCAGCTCGCCGGACAGCCGCAGCTCGCTCAGAATCTCGCCCTGAGGGTATTTACCGGACAGAATATCCCGTTCCAGCTTTTCAAAAACCTGATCGGCAATGGAAATGGGCTTATGATCTCTCATCATGGTGGGTTCCTCCTCAATGGCGGGGTTTCAGCACGCCGCCGGACAGTTCTGCGATTTTTTCTTCCAGTTCTTCATTGGAAAGGGCGGTGGTGCGGCCTCCGGCATACTGTTCGTCCACCCAGACTTTCAGCTTTTCCACCAGTGCGTCATGCTTGCTGAGCTGGTGGTCGCTGCGGAGCCGGTAGTTCTGGTTGATCCAGTAGGCGATGCCTGCCAGCCCGGAGGTTTTGCTGATGGCTACGGCGGCGGGTCGGTCCAGCAGCTTTTCCGTATTGAAAATGTTGTAGATCTCCTCGTCCTTCAAAAGCCCGTCAGCGTGGATGCCTGCACGGGTGACGTTGAAGTTCCGGCCCACAAAGGGCGTCATGGGGGGGATGTGATAGCCGATCTCGTGCTCGAAGTAGTCGGCGATCTCGGTGATGGCGGTGGGGTCCATGCCGTCCAGAGAGCCACGGAGAGAAGCGTATTCAAACACCATGGCCTCCAACGGCACATTGCCGGTGCGCTCACCGATGCCCAGCATGGAGCAGTTCACGCCGCTGGCACCGTACAGCCAGGCGGTGGCGGCGTTGGCAACGGCCTTGTAGAAGTCGTTATGACCGTGCCATTCCAGATATTCGCTCTCCACGCCGGAATAGTGCTGCAAACCGTAGATGATGCCGGGAACGCTGCGGGGCAGGGCCACCTCCGTGTAGGGGACACCGTAGCCCATGGTGTCGCAGGCCCGGATGCGGACGGGGATCTTGGCTTGGTGGGAAAGCTCCATCAGCTCATTGACGAAGGGCACCACGAAGCCGTAAAAGTCAGCACGGGTGATGTCCTCCAGATGGCATCGGGGCATGACCCCGGCGTCAAAGGCGTCCTTCACCGTGGCCAGATAGTAGTCCAACGCCTGCCGGCGGGTCATCTGCATTTTCTTAAAGATGTGGTAGTCGCTGCACGACACCAGAATACCGGTCTCCTTGATGCCAAGGTCCTTCACCATCCGGAAGTCCTCCCGGGTGGCCCGGATCCAGGTAGTGATCTCCGGGAAGCGCAGCCCCAAAGCCTGACAGCGTTCGATGGCCTCCCGGTCCCGCTTGCTGTAAATGAAAAACTCCGTCTGGCGGATCAGGCCGTAAGGCCCGCCCAGCTTGCTGAGGAGCTTGAACAGGTGCTCGATCTGCTCCGGCGTGTAGGGGTTCATGGACTGCTGGCCATCCCGGAAGGAAGTGTCCGTGATCCAGATATCGGCAGGCATGGATGTAGGCACCCGCCGGTGGTTGAAGGCCACCTTGGGGACCTCGTCATAGTTATATACGTCCCGGTACAGCACCGGGTCCTTCACATCCTGGAGGGAATAACGGTAGTCATTTTCCTCCAGCAGATTGGTTTTGGCGGATAATTCAAGCATGGCGGGCTCCTTTCCAGCGATACGCTTGCTGTATACTTGTATACATATATACACCCGTGGCGGAGACTTGTCTACCCCTCCAAACAAACTTCGTGCAGGATCACAAATGGGTCTTTTCATGGCGGTCATCGAAAAGACAGATGTCCTCGATGTGCGGAGCTTTTGCGAAACGCACTGCATTTTCTCCAGAATTTCTGTGCAGTCCGCGCAGAGCGGGGAAAATTGACCGATTTCCTCCGTATCCGGAAAAATTCCTTGCAAACCGGGGCGAATAGTGCTATGATACCCTTTGTCAATAGGGGAGCTTGCGCAAGCAGGCTGAGAGTGGGATGTATCGCCCAGACCCGTAAACCTGATTTGGATAATGCCAACGTAGGGAGATACCGTCGCTGACACGCTCATGGAGCTCGTAATGCGGATATGTCTTTCAGGCATATCCGCATTTTGTTTTCTATCCGGTCCTTTGTGCCGGACAGACAAGAGCGGTACCCGTCGGGATTTCAAAAGATACAGAGGTGTTCAATTATGAAATGTGATCCGAAAGACCTGCTGCTGTATGCCGTCACCGACCGGCACTGGCTGAACGGACGGACGCTGGTGGACGTGGTCAAGGAGAGTCTGGACGGCGGTGTTACCATGATCCAGCTTCGGGAAAAGTCTCTGGATGAGGGCAAATTTCTGGAAGAAGCCAAGGAGCTGCAAGCCCTGTGCCGGGAGCGGCATGTTCCCTTTATCGTCAATGACAACGTGGACATCGCCAAGGCCATGGACGCTGATGGCGTTCATGTGGGGCAGGACGATATGGCGGCGCTGGATGCCCGGGCCAAGCTGGGGCCGGACAAACTCATCGGTGTCTCAGCCCACACGGTGGAGGAGGCTCTGCTGGCAGAGAAGCAGGGGGCGGATTATCTGGGCGTGGGAGCTGTGTTCCCCACCAGCTCCAAGAGCGATGTGGGGGAGATGTCCTACGAGACCCTGAAGGCTATCTGCAAGGCCGTGTCCATTCCTGTGGTGGCCATCGGCGGCATTTCCGGCGAGAATGTAGGCAAGCTGGCGGGCAGCGGCATCTGCGGCGTGGCGGTCATCAGTGCTATCTACGCCGCCAAGGATGTCAAAGCCGCCGCCGCTGATTTGAAAGCCACCGTGGAAGAAATGCTGCGGGTATGATCCGGGGGGCCATTTTCGATTTGGATGGCGTTCTGCTGGACTCTATGGGTATCTGGGAAGATCTGGGCGCCCGGTATCTCCGGCGGCTGCACATCACCCCGGAGCCGGGACTGAATGAGGTCCTCTTTCCCATGAGCATGGAGCAGGGGGCTGCCTATCTGAAAGCGCATTACCCGCTTCAACAGAGCGAGGCGGAAATCTGCGGCGGCATTGCCCAAATGCTGAAGGACTACTATGCTCAGGAGGTCCCCGCCAAGCCCGGCGCGGCGGCGCTGCTGGCATTTCTGGCGGAACGGGGCATTTCCATGGCGGCGGCTACCTCCAGCCCGCGGGCGCACGTGACCGCCGCGTTGGAACGGCTGGGCCTGCTGCCCTACCTGAAAACAGTTTTCACCACCGGCGAGGTGGGCGTCAGCAAGCATGAGCCGGTGATCTACCATCTGGCGGCGGAAGCGTTGGGGACGGCCCCGGCAGAAACGCTGGTATTCGAGGATTCCCTCTACGCCCTGAAAACCGCCAAGACGGCGGGTTTCCGCACTGTCGGCGTATTGGACGCCCACGGGGAAACAGATCAGGCGGGGCTGAAAGAGGCGGCGGAGGTCTATCTCACGTCCCTGACGGAGTTTCCCGGCCATTGGGAACCGCTCAACAAGTAAATTCGGAACGCTCAGGGCCTTGCCCTGTGTTCAGGCGGTACATTGGGGGCACCACCTTGTATCGCTTTATAAAACTGTGCTGTAGAAAAAGAAAGGAAGTAGTTTACATGAAAACAGCATTGACCATTGCTGGAAGCGATTCCAGCGGAGGCGCCGGTATCCAGGCGGATATGAAGACCATGACGGCCAACGGCGTTTACGCCATGAGCGCCGTCACGGCCCTGACCGCCCAGAACACCACCGGCGTCACAGATATTCTGGAGTCCACTCCTCATTTCCTGGGTGAGCAGCTGGACGCTATTTTTACCGATATTTTCCCCGACGCGGTGAAGATCGGCATGGTTTCCTCCGCCGACCTCATCGTGGTCATCGCGGAAAAACTGAAGCAGTACAAGGCGAAGAACATCGTAGTGGACCCCGTGATGGTGGCCACCTCCGGGGCAAAGCTGCTGCGGGATGACGCGGTGGAGGCCCTGTGCCGGGAACTGCTGCCGCTGGCGGCGGTCCTGACCCCCAACATCCCCGAGGCGGAGATCCTCTCCGGCATGACCATCACCGATGCTACCGGCATGGAGGCTGCCGCCAAGTACATCAGCGAGAAATACGGCTGCGCCGTACTGTGCAAGGGCGGCCATAAGGTCAACGATGCCGATGATCTCCTGTGGCGGAACGGCTTCGGCAAGTGGTTCCACGGCAAGCGGATCGACAATCCCAACACCCACGGCACCGGCTGCACCCTCTCCAGCGCCATTGCCTCCAATCTGGCCAAGGGCTATGATCTGGACGAGTCCGTGGAGCGGGCCAAGGAATACATCTCCGGCGCATTGGCGGCCATGCTGGATCTGGGCCACGGCTCCGGTCCCATGAATCACATGTTCGCTCTGAAAGGAGCATTCACGGAATGATCACCTCTACGGTTGCGATCCTGTTCGCTGTGGGCTACCTGCTGGCAACGGTCTGGCTGTGCCGGGGCATCCGGCTGACGGCCCGGGACCTGTGCCTGGGTGGGATCGTCTGTGCCATGACGTTGGTGCTGGCCACGATCCGCATCCCCCTGCCCACCGGCTCCAACATCACCTGCGGATCCTGGATCCCGCTGATGCTGCTGGCCCTGCTGTATGATTATCGGCTGTCCATGCTGAGCGGCTGGGTGTGCGGTATTCTGGCAATGATCCTGATCCCCGGCTGGCAGGCGGTCCACTGGGCGCAGATCTTTGTGCAGCAGTTGGTCTGCTTCTCCTGCTTGGGCTATGCCGGCGTGTTCGGCAGCGACAAGCGCTGGAAGGCCATCTGCGGCATGGCGCTGGCGGTGGCGATCCGCTGCTTCGGTCATGTGATCAGCGGTGTGATCTTCTATTCCCAGAACGCATGGGACGGCTGGGGCGCCTGGGGTTACAGTCTGGCCTTTAACCTGTCCTCCCGGCTTCCAGAGGGAATCTTGAGCATTCTGATCGTATCGGTGCTGCCGCTGACGCTTATGCGGCGGGCCATTGCCAGAAGGGAGGCAAAATGATGGGTACTGTTGATCGGCTTCTGAAAGCCACCGAGGATATCTGGGCCAGCTACCACGAAAAGCCCTTTGTGCAGGGATTGAAGTACGGCACGCTGGATCAGAAGAAATTCCGCAGCTATATCATTCAGGATTACTGGTATCTCATGGACTATACCAAGGTTTTTGCCATCGGCGTAGCCAAGAGCAAGAGCGTGGAGGTCATGAAACTCTTTGCCAAGTACATCCAGGCGATCCTGGACGGCGAGGTCAACGTTCACAACGGCTATATGGCCGATTTTGGGATCACCCAGGAGGAACTGGACCACACGCCTATCCAGCAGGATAACCGCTCTTACACCTCCTATATGCTCAGCGTTGCCTACCGGGGCGGTGAGGCGGAAATTCTGACGGCTATCTTCTCCTGCGCTTACAGCTATGAGGTCATCGCCCGCAAGATCGTGGAGGAGTGCCCCTCCGCTCCCGAGCACCCCATGTACGGGCGTTGGGTACGGGGCTACATCACTCCCCGCTACACAGGCAACAACGTGATCCTGAAGGATATGCTGGAGCGGCTGACCAAGGACTATACCGAGGAGCAGCTCCGCTATCTGGAGGAGATCTTTACGGCGTGTTCCCGCTATGAGGCATCCTTCTGGGATATGGCGGACCGCTTCGGAACGGAAGGCGGGGTGCAGGCATGAAAAAGACGTCCACCTTCCAAAACGGACTGATCTGGTTCGGCGCAGGTGTTTCTCTGGCGGAGATCCTCACCGGCACCGCCTTTGCGCCTTTGGGTATGGCCAAGGGTCTGGCGGCGATCGTCATCGGTCACATCATTGGCTGCGCCATGATGCTTCTGGCGGGCCTCATCGGCGGCCGCACCGGCCGCAGCGCCATGGAGACCGTGAAAATGAGCTTTGGACAGAAGGGCGGCTTGCTGTTCGCCTTCCTGAACGTGCTTCAGCTGGTAGGCTGGACTGCCATCATGATCTATGACGGGGCCTTGGCTATCGGAGGTATTTTCAATCTTGGACATTGGGTCTGGTGTCTGGTCATCGGTGTCCTCATCATCCTGTGGATCGCTGTGGGTATTACAGATCTGGGCTGGATCAACAAGATTACCATGGCGGCCCTGTTTCTTTTGACCTTAGTGCTGTGCAAGGTGATCTTCTTCTCCGGCAGCGCTATGGCGGCCTCCGGCGAGGCCATGACCTTCGGCGCGGCGGTGGAGCTGGCGGTGGCCATGCCTCTGAGCTGGCTGCCCCTCATCAGCGACTACACCCGCGAGGCGGAAAAGCCTGTGCAGGCCACCTGGGTCAGCGTGGTGGTGTATGGCCTGGTGTCCTGCTGGATGTATGTCATCGGCATGGGCGCGGCGATCTTTACCGGGGAGTATGACATTGCCGTTATCATGGTGAAGGCCGGTCTCGGCATTGCCGCGCTGGTGATCCTGGTGTTCTCCACCGTCACCACCACCTTCCTGGATGCCTGGTCCGCCGGTATTTCCGCCGAGTCCCTCTCCAAGAAGCTGAACGGGAAAAAGACCGCCATTGCGGTGACGGTCATCGGCGCTGCGGGGGCCATTCTGTTCCCCATGGATGATATCACCGGCTTCCTGTATCTGATCGGCTCTGTGTTTGCACCCATGATCGCGGTGCAGATCGCGGATCATTTCCTTCTCAAGCGGGATCGCTTTGCTGTGGCGGCGGACAGCCGGAATCTGGTGATCTGGCTGGTGGGCTTCATCGCCTACCGCTGGCTCATGGGCGTGGACACCCCGGTGGGCTACACTCTGCCGGATATGGTCCTGACCGTTCTCCTGTGCGTCCTTGCGGAAAAGCTGTGCGCCGGCATGAAGAACGGCTGATCGGCTGACCGAACAATAAATGACCGGCGGATACGTGTATGCGTATCCGCCGGTTTTGCTGTGTGTGATTTGTAGGTTTTTCCCTTGCCCTCCGGCCGGTTCCGTGGTACACTTTCTTCCTGTACGAGCATTGACCGAAGGGAAAGGATAACCATGAATCAAAAAGAACTCAACGAGATCCGTCGGCGCTTCAAGCTGGATAAAAACAGCATTTCCAAGATTTTTGGCTGCTATGTCAACAGCAATAAGGAGATCATTTCCTGGATCGACGCCTCTATGGGCCTCATGCAGCAGGAGGAGCAGGAAATGTATCTGGGCCTCCTGAAAAAGGCCCTCTCCGGGGCCTTGGGCAAAAATCTGGTGGATATCACGTTTTCCACGGCGCAGGTAGCGGACAGTGACGAGCATCGCCTGCTGCAGACCATGCGGCAGACAGAACTGAAGGACCCTGCCTCCCGGGAGAATTTCTGCCGTCGGCTGATCGACGCGCTGAACATGGGAGAGACCAACTACCTGATCCTGCTGGCTGCGGACACCTACGATGTGCCCCACAAGAGCCGGGACGATGAATTTCAGGCGGACGCGGGGGACACGGTGTATCGCTACTTTGTCTGCGCCGTCTGCCCGGTAAAGGCCCCTACTCTGGAGCTGCGGTACGATCATGACCTGAACGAATTCCATCCCGGCTCCACCGGCCATATCGCGCTGGCCCCGGAGCTTGGCTTCCTGTACCCCGCCTTTGACAGCCGCGCCGCCAACATCTATGACCTGCTGTTCTACGCCAAGAACCCGGCGGAGCTGCATCAGGAGGTCATTGACGCGCTGTTCCGGGTGGAGCCGCCCATGTCTGCGGCAGAACAGAAAAACGTTTTTGATACGGCGCTGACGGAGGCGCTGGATGAGGCTTGCAGCTATGACGTGGTGCAGTCCGTCCATGAGCAGATCCGGGCAAAGATCGAGGACCACAAGGAAAGCCACGATCCGGAGCCGCTGGAGCTGACGGTTTCCGACGTGGGCTGCATACTGGCCAACAGCGGCGTGGACACCGAAAAGGTGGAAGCGTTCAAAGCAAACTGCGAAAAGCAGTACGGCGAAAACGCCGCACTGAATCCGGTGAATATCATCGAGAGCCGCAAGTTTCAGGTCACCACCCCAGAGGTGAAGATCTCCATCGCCCCGGAAAACAGCTATCTCATCGAGACCCGGATCATCGACGGCCGCAAGTATCTCCTGATCCCCGCCGATGACGGCGTGGAGGTCAACGGCATCGGCGTGAACATCGCCGCCGACCAGCCGCAGGAATAAGCGCAGAGCCTTTCCTACATGATAAAAGCCCCGCCGGATTCCTTTTGGAATCCGGCGGGGCTGTATTTATTCGGAACATATTACGGGCGGAAGGGAACTCAGCCCTCCTCCGCGATCTTGCGGCCCATGAGGACACCCATGACGGAGGCCATCATCAAGCCACGGGTCCAGCCGGAGCTGTCGCCCAGACAGTGAAGGCCCTGAAGGCTGGTGTTGAAATCCGTGTCCATCTTCACCCGGTTGGAGTAGAACTTCAGCTCGGGGGAATACAGCAGGGTCTCGTAGGCGGCGAAGCCGGGCACCACATAATCCATGGCCTGAATGAAGTTGATGATGTTGGTCATGGCCCGGTAGGGCATGGCGGCGGTGATGTCGCCGGCCACGGCGTCCGGCAGAGTGGGGCGGATGTTGGACTGGGCCAGCTCCTTCTGCCAGGTGCGTTTGCCGTCCAGAATGTCACCGAAGCGCTGCACCAGGATCTGGCCGTTGGCCAGCATGTTGGTCAGCTCGCCCACCTTCTGGGCGTAGGCAATGGGCTGGTTGAAGGGCACGGAGAAGTTGTGGGAGCAGAGAATGGACAGGTTGGTGTTGTCGCTCTTCTTCTCCTTGTAGGAGTGGCCGTTGACCACCGCCAGGTTGTTGTCGTAGTTTTCCTGACTGACAAAGCCGCCGGGGTTTTGGCAGAAGGTACGGACCTTGTTCTTGAAGGGCCGGGGATAGCCTACCAGCTTGGACTCGTACAGGACCCGGTTTACGGTCTCCATGACCTCATTGCGGACCTCCACACGAACACCGATATCCACAGTGCCGGGGGCGTGAGCGATGTTGTGCTCCGCGCAGAGCTTTTCCAGCCAGTCGGCACCCCGGCGGCCGGTAGCGACCACGGTGTGCTTGGCGTAGATCTCCATGTCCACCTTGCCGTTGGACACGGAAACGCCCTTGCAGACGTCATTTTCCAGAATCAAGTTGCTGCACTCGTAGCCAAAGTACATCTCTACGCCGTGCTCCTGTAAATACTTCTCGATGGCGTAGTAGATACCCTGAGCCTTTTCCGTGCCCATGTGGCGGATGGGGCAGTCCACCAGCTTTAAGCCTGCCTGAATGGCGTGCTTGCGGATCTCCTTGCGCTCCTCGTCATTACCGAGACCCTCAATGTGCGCGTCCGCACCGAAATCCAGATAGATCTGGTCAGCGTAGTTGATGGTCTCCTGCGCCAGCTCCGGGGTGATGAGGGTGGGCAGATCGCCGCCCACTTCATAGCTGAGGGACAGCTTGCCGTCGGAAAAAGCGCCGGCACCGGAGAAGCCGGTGGTGATGTGGCAGTAGGGCTTGCAGTTGACACACTTCTTCGTCTTGTCCTTGGGGCAGTGGCGGTTTTCTACCGCCTGGCCCTTTTCTACCATGATGATTTTCTGCTTGCTGCCCTTCTTGACCATTTCCAGGGCGGTGAAGATGCCGGCAGGGCCGGCGCCGATGATCACAACATCTGCGTTCATAATATCTCCTATCTCTTTATTTGGCTGACAATTCTACCTGATGGCGTACCAGAGTCATAGGCGGCACCGGATGGGGTAGCCTGAGCTTCAGCAGCATCTGGGGATTTCGGGGTTCTTCAATCACGGTTCCGGTCTCATCCCGCATTTCCGGGACCGTCATGGAAAAGGGCCGCAGGTCCGGCCCTACCAGCTCCACCGTGTCACCGGTGCGGAATTTGTTCCGCAGGGAAATGACGGCGTTGCCGTCGGGGTCGCATTCCGTGACCAGCGCCACCACCTGCCATTCCCGGATGTAGCGGGAATTTTCGTAGTACTGGCCGGGGTAGCCGTAGTAAAAGCCGGTGGCGTAGGGCCGGTGGCTGACGTGCTCCACCTCATCCCGCCACACCGGGTCAATGGGGCGGCCCGCGGCGGCGTCATCCAGACAGTGCCGGTAAGCGCCGGTGACGATAGCGGCATAATAGGCGGATTTGGCCCGGCCCTCGATCTTCAGACTGGACAGCCCCACATCCAGCAGGTCATCCAGATGGTCGATCATGCACATATCACGGGAATTCAGAATATAGCTGCCCTTTTCGTCCTCCTCAATGGGGAAATATTCGCCGGGGCGTTTTTCCTCCATCAGGGCGTAATGATAGCGGCAGGGCTGGGCGCAGGCACCGCGGCTGGCATCCCGGCCCGTCATATAATTGCTCAGCAGACACCGCCCGGAATAGCTGACGCACATGGCCCCGTGAACAAAGGCCTCGATCTCCAGCTCTGCCGGGGTGTTCTCCCGGATGGCCCGAATTTCTTCAAGGCTCAGCTCCCGGGCTAAAATCACCCGGGAAGCGCCCAGATCATACCAGGCGTTGGCAGTGACATAGTTGGAAATGCTGGCCTGAGTGGAGATGTGGCGCTGGCAGTTGGGGGCATATTTCCCCGCCAGCGTAAAGGCACCCAGGTCCGCCACGATCACCGCATCCACACCGGCGTCATTCAGCCGTTCCAGATGCGCCGGCAGGCGGACGATCTCATCCCCCCGGGGCATGGTGTTGATGGTGCAGTGGACCCGTACATTGTGCGCATGGGCATAGGCTACCGCCGCCTTCAGCTCATCCGGGTCAAAGTTTCCGGCGAAGGCCCGCATACCGAAGTCGGTGCCCGCCAGATATACGGCGTCCGCGCCGTAGAGCACGGCCATTTTCAGCCGTTCCATATCTCCTGCCGGAGCCAGCAGCTCCGGCAGCTTTCTCTGTTTATCCACCATAGGAGCTGCTCCCTACAAAGGCATTGTGCTCAGACAGGGTCTTGGAGAAGTGATGCTTCCCGTCGGTGCCCAATGCGTAGTAATAATAATCCGTGTCATTGGGATCCATAGCCGCTTTCAGAGCCGCGCTGCCGGGGTTGGCAATGGCCGTAGGCGGCAGTCCCTTATGGAGATACAGGTTGTAGGGGGTATCGACCGCCTTGTCCGCGTTGGTGATGGCGCCGGTGTGATCCGGCAGACCATAGAGCAGGGAAGCGTCGATCTGCAGCAGCCCTGCGGTCTCGCCGGGCTTTTGCAGGCGGTTATAGATGACGGAGGCGATATCCCGCTGATCCGTACCGTCCGTCTCCTTTTCAATGAGGGAGGCGATGATGACCACGTCCTTCATGCTGTAACCCATGGATTTGGCCTTGGAGGAGGCGAACGCATCCTCGTCGATATGGTCGGCAAAGGCATCGATCAGCTTACCCAGAGCGTTCTTGGCGTTGTGATTCTTGTAGAACTCATAGGTGTCCGGGAACAGGTAGCCCTCCAGACGGCTGGGGTCTTCGGAATTGTTGTTGATGAAGCTGTAATCATACGTGGCGGTCCTGGCGGCCTCCAGCAGATTTTCTTCCGTATTGACGCCCTTTTCCGCCAACAGACGGATGGTCTGCCGCACGGTATAGCCCTCGGGGATGGTGACGGTGACAGTCTCCGCCGTCAGGTTGCCGGAGGAGTTGTGCATTCCCAGGATCAGCGCCCGGTAATCCATCTCCGTATTCAGCGTATAGGTACCGATGCCGATCTTTTTATCGGCATGGGAGATCCCGGCGTAGAGCTTGAAAAACCACTTGTACTTGATGAGCCCCGCATCCTGGAGTTTATTCGCCACGGTGGATACGCTGTCCTCTGCCGTCACCTCCACCGAGGTCTCCCGCAGAGCACCCCGGTTGAAGGCACAGAAATCCGAGCCCAGCATCCAGCCCATACCCGCCAGAATGGCGGAAGCCAGCAGGACAAAGATCAGGTAACCGACCAGCACCGCCAGCGGATTCTGTCTCCGTCTGCGGGGACGGCTTTTGCTGTGGTGGGCAGACGCCGCTTCACGCCGCGCCCCCTGCGCCTGCCGGACCTCCTGTGCGTCCCAGCTGGCAGTATCATCTCTTCTGAATTCAGACATTGGTTCCTCCTTGCTTTCCCGGTCCCCGGCAGGGAAGGGGAATACAATTTCCGGATTTTTGTCCGGTCCAAGCCCGGTTTCCGGTGACAGCGGCATAAGATAGCCTATCAAACAGAAAGCGGGGTAGTGGTATGTGCTGCAACAACAATGACAGCTCCTGGCTCTGGATCATTCTCGTTCTGATCGTGGTACTGGTATGCTGCGGCAGCGGGTGCAGCTGTGGAAACGGCTGTGTCCACAACGGCTGCGATTGCTGCTGAACCGGCGGGGACGCACCGCGTCCCGCTGGGGGGACAGGCATTACAGCAGCGACTTGACAGTCTTGTACACCTCGTTGTGGATGTCCTCCACGGTTCGGGGAGCATCGCCCTTGGCACAGTGGATCACGGTCCAGCCGCAGTCCTTCACGATTTCACGGGCGGCCTCCCGGCAGCTTTTCAGATAAGCCTCGTCCTGCTCGTGAATGTCGGCATGGGTGCCGGTGGCGGCCTCCCGGCTGCGCATCATCTGCTCCGTGATCTCCGTGGGCATATCCAGATAGAGCACCAGATCCGGCTTCGGCAGGCCCAGCTTGCCGTATTCCAGCTCAAAGAGCCAGTTCAAAAAGACCGTCCGTTCCTCCGGTGGCAGCTTGGACGCCTGATGGACGGCGTTGGACGTGGTGTAGCGGTCCGCGATCACCAGCCCACCGGCTTTGTAGAAAGCCCCCCAGTCCTGCTTGTAGGAGGCATAGCGATCCATGGAAAACATCAGCGACGCTGCGTAGGCGTTCACATCGCCGGGGCGCCTGCCTAAATTGCCATCCAGATACTCCTGCACCATGGCGGCGGAGGGCTTGCCGTACCGGGGAAAAGTGATGTTTTTATAGGGGATGCTTTCTCGCTGTAAATGCTCGCACAGCAGCCGGGACTGGGTGGCTTTGCCAGAACCGTCGGTCCCTTCGAATACGATCAAACGTCCGTTCATTTCCGTTTTCCCTTCTCCTGCCGCACATGGACCAGAAACAGCGGCAGCTTCATCATCCGGCCGATGCGCTTCGGCTCCTTACACAGGCGGTAAAACCATTCCAGACCGTGATCGGACCAGAATTTCGGCGCACGCTCCACGGTGCCCGCGAATACGTCCAGACTTCCGCCGAGGCCGCACAGCAAATGGGCGCCGGTGGCGGGGCCGTTCCGCGCCATCCACAGCTCCTGCTTGGGGGCTCCCAGACAGACGAACACGCAGTCCGCGCCGCTTTCCCGGATGGCTTCCACCACAGGGGCGTCCTCCTTGAAGTAGCCATCATGAGTTCCGGCGATCTTCAATCCGGGGTACTGCTTTTGCAGCCGTTCCGCCGCCATGTCCGCCACGCCGGGCTTGGCGCCCAGCAGATAGAGGGATCTCCCGCGCTCGGCCATCTTTTCCATCAGCCCCGCGGCAAATTCGATGCCGGGGGTCTTTTCCTTCAGGGGCGTTCCCAGCATAGCCGCTCCCTTTACCACGCCGATGCCGTCCGGCAGCACCAGATCCGCGCCGTTGACCGCCTGCATGGCCGTCGGGTTTTCCCGGCAGACTTCTACGATCTCCGGGTTCGGGGTCACTACATAGTGGCACCCCGGTTCCTCCAGCAGCGCCGCTCCGCGGGACACGGCTTCCGTCATGGTCAGATTATCAAAACCAACGCCTAATACGTCGATCCGCATATTTTTCACCTCAGTTATGGATTCCATACTCATACAGACTAAAGTATAGCACATACCTTTGCGAATGTCCACGAAAAAAGCGGAGCCAACAGGCTCCACTTCCGAAAAAACACGCAGGGCTTATGCTTTTTTCCTGTCCGGCAGCTGCGCCAGCACCACCGCTGCCAGCATCAGGGCGCAGCCGAAATATTCCCGCCCGCTGAGGCGGTCTCCCAAGATCGCCGCGCCGGAAATGGTGGCGAACACGGATTCCAGACTCAGCAGCAGAGAGATCACCGTGGGGTTGGAGCCTTTCTGAGCCAGAATTTGCAGCGTATAGCCCACGCCGCTGGAAAGGAGACCTGCATACAGGATAGCTCCCGCCGCCATAGTCAGACCCGCCCAGGTGGGATGCTCGAAAAGCAGGGAGCCAATCAGGGAAAACGCTGTGACAAAGAAGAACTGACAGCAGGACAGTTCGATGCCGTCCACCACGGTGACGAAGTGATCCACCAGCAGGATCTGGGCCGTGAATACAAAGGCGCACAGCATCACGCAGAGGTCGCCGGGGGCGACGGTAAAGCTCTCCGTGATGCACAGGCAGTACAGTCCCGCCACCGCCAGCAGTACGCTGACCCACACCGCCTTGGGCACCCGCTTTTTCAGGAAAATGCCGAAAATGGGCACCAGCACGATGTAAAGGGCGGTGATGAAGCCCGCCTTGCCGGGGGAGGTGGTGTCCAGACCCTTTTGCTGAAGGAAGGAGGCCAGTCCCAGCGTCAGGCCGCACCAGAAGCCGCCCAGCAGCAGATCCTTCCGGGAGCGGGTGACGGAGGCAGCCTGCCCCTTCCGGCGGCGGCCGGATCGCATGACGGCGCACAGCACCAGCAAAAACACAAAGGCAATCACCGACCGGGCGGCATTAAAGGCCAGCGGCGGGACATGTTCCGCGCCTACGCTCTGGGCTACAAAGGCGGTGCCCCAGATCAAAGCCGTCAGAACCGCATAGGCGGACGAACGCAGAGAACCCTGCTTCATATACTTGCTCCTCCCCACCGGATGTGGTATGATGATAAAAATTTCTCCCACCGGTCTTGGACGGCAGGCAGCGTGGATCAACGCATCGAATCAGCCCTGCGCGAAGGTTGGCGCAGAGACCGCGAATGTAGCGATTATAGTGGAAAACTGCCGCCGCCGCAAGAGGGGCTGGCCGACTTCTCCGAAGGCCGCAAAGGAAGTTCTGGAAACGCGGCTGTTTTTGTGGATTTTTACTGCTTTTCTGCGAAATTCTGCATATTTGATAAAGGAGGCCCTATGGCGAAGCTGACCCATGATTTCTTCAACGGCGACACCGTTGCCATCGCGCAGGCGCTGCTGGGAAAGTATCTGGTGCGGAACCGGAACGGCGAGCTGCTGGCGGGCCGCATTACGGAAACGGAGGCCTACGTGGGCCGGTGCGACAAGGCCTGCCACGCCTATAACTACCGCCGCACGCCCCGGACGGAAACGTTGTTCATGGCTCCGGGCCATGCCTACATCTATTTTATCTACGGGATGTACCACTGTCTGAACTTCGTCACGGAGCCGGAGGGAGAACCTTCTGCCGTGCTGCTGCGGGGACTGGAACCGACGGCGGGGGCAGAGACCATGAAGCACCTGCGGTTCGGGGATGCGCCCATGAACGCCTACCGGCGGAAAAACTTTCTCAACGGTCCCGGCAAGGTCTGTAAGGCGCTGGACCTCACCACGGCCCAGAATAAGCTGGATCTGGAGGGGGACGTTCTGTTTCTCTGCGATTCCATGGCGGATGTGGGGCTGACGGACCCGGTGACCGGACCGGAGCACATCTGCGCCGGCCCACGGATCGGCGTGGACTATGCGGAGGAGGCCAAGGACTTCCCGTGGCGATTCTGGCTGGAAAAGGAGAACTGATATGTATTTATTTGATATGGACGGCACCCTCATTGATTCCAACGATGTCTGGAAGGACGTGGACAGGGAATTTCTGGCCCGGAGGGGTCTGCCCTACACAAAAGCCTATTACGAGGGGGTGGCCCACACCATTTTCCCCTTGGCGGCTAAGTTCACCAAGGAGTTCTGTAATCTGCCCGACAGCGAGGAAGACATCATGGCGGAGTGGATGGAGCTGGCCAAGGACGCCTACGCCCATGTGACGGTGAAGCCCGGCGTCCGGGCGTTTTTAAAGCAGTGCAAGGCGGAGAACCGGCGGATGGCGCTGGTGACCTCCAGCGTGCCGGTGCACTGCCGCACCGCGATGGAAAAGCTGGATCTGATGAAGTACTTCGAATCCGTTACCTTTGCTCAGGAGTTGGGTATTGAGAAAAAGGACAAGCGCCTGTGGTTAGGGGTGGCGGAGCGGTACGGCGTGGAGCCGGAGAGCTGCACGTTGTTTGACGACAGCCTTGCCGCCTGCAAGGGCGCCCGCAGCGCCAAAATGCGGGTGGTAGGGGTCTATGACAGCTTTTTCGCCGGGGACGAGAAGGAAATGCGCTCCTTCTGCGACGTGTATATCAAGAGCTTTGAGGAACTGCTCTGGAAGCCGGAGTACCGAAAGGACTGACAAATAAAAAGGACATAGAAATTGCAAAAGTCAGGCGTTGGCTTTCCAACGCCTGACTGAGTTTGTCAATGAAGTGGTAATTTTTCCGCAACGGGAAGGAAGGGTGTGCGCGGGAAACCCAAGAAGGGTGTCCTGCGCCATTGAAATCCTTAGTTTTCAGAGTTTTTATAAAACTCTAAAAACTTGCTCAGCGGGGAGAAAAGACTTTTCGACACGCTGAGTCAGGCGTTGGTTTTCCAACGCCTGACTTTTTATGCGGTTCAACTGCCCGAGCGCCAGTGGGACACAATTTGCCATTCGTCCGTTCCCGGCGTCAGACGCAGGGTCAGGACTGCAATATTTCCATTTTCAACAGATTTACGCAGATAAACGTAGTTTCCGACCTGTTCGCCGGATTCCGCTATAAAATAGAACATATTGAAATCTGAGGTATATGTATAGTAAGCGTCGTATTCCTCCAGATAGCAGACGCCGGCGGTGTCCAGATCGCTCGTGGTAATGCCGCCCCAGCGGGTCAGCACCTCGTTGATGCTGGAAACCGTGTGCCGGTGGATGGGTACCGGCATATCCTCCATGCGCGCCACCTGCTTGAACGGCCAGTCATCCAGCTTTTTCAACGCCTCAAATTCCGCCTCGGTCGCCTGGCCGCTGTCCGGGAAATAACGGATAAATTCCTCAAAATTCAGGTTCCTGACATTTTCATAATAAGAGGAAAAGAAGTAACTGAAGGGCTGGATATTCAAGTCCACAATGTCACCGCTCTCATCCCGAACCGCAGGGTCCATAACGGCGTTGTAGGCGGCCAGCTCCTCTTGCGTCAGGGTGCGCCGGGGGCTGTACTGCCCTGTCAGCGAGATCTCCACCACGGCCTGAAAGGTTTCCCAGCCGCTGCCCCGGTCGGCCTCGTAGGATACTGGAACGAGGTACTGATATAGGCCCGAACCGAACAGCGACTGATGCTGCTCCACCGTGGCTGCCAGATGCACCTGCTCCCAGCCGTGAACGTTTCTGGCCCGGGCACTGTCCAGAGAACAGAGCTGCAGCTCGCCGTTTCTCTGCTCCACCGTGTAGGAGACCGTAAGATCCGCGGCGCGCCCGTCCACCTCCGCCCGGTAGGTGGAGGTCATCGTAGTCCGGGTGGACGCGCCGGCGGCGGGAAGGCTCTCCGTCGGCGTGAAGCTCTCCGCCATGAGATACATCACCTGAGGCTCGATGAAGATATGCACGTAATTGCTGATGCCCAGGTCCGTCCACAAAGTCCAGATCCGCCAGCAGCCGTTCCCATCGGCGGCAGGGTAGAAGTAGTAGCGCTCGTTTATGCCGTCCTGACGCCGTTTCCAGATCTGCTTGGTGTCGTCCACCGCCGTGAAGCCCACGCTCTCCGCATCGGCGATCTGAGCCTCCAGAGACCCATCGTCATAGCTCACCACGATCTGGGAGCCGGTATCATACGCCGAGGTCCAGGTATAGGTCCTGGCCCCTTCCACTCCCCGCTCCGGCGTGGACATGACCCAGGTATCGCCGGGGATATAGAGGTAACCGCCGTCCACATCGTAGCGGTGGACGGGATAGTTGCCGGGCTTGTCATTGGGGTTGTTGTAGTTGATCTGGTCGATCCAGTCCTCCACATACAGCGGCAGATCCAGCTTTCGGTCCGTCACATACCAGTCGTAAATGGCCTCCTCCATGGTGTTGTGATAGCCGAAGAAATCGCCGCCGTCATTGATGGAGTCGTCGCAGAGGATGTCGTAGCTGCCGTCATCGTGCCGCAGGGTCACCATTACATGACGATCATCTAACGAGAAGTATTCCTCGTCGTCATAATACTGTCCGCCCACCAGCGCCACCGAAGCCGTGTCCACATCCAGCTTTATCAGATAGTAATACTCCCATTCCTCCAACACGCCGTCAGGGGCCAGTCCGGCCAGCTCGCCGCCCTTCGTCAGATATTCCAGCTTTCGATCCGTCACCGCGGCAGTATGGGGCTGGCCGCTGACAGTGCCGTCGGCGTTTTCCGTGTAATACCGCGCCTCCGTCTGAGACAGCATCACCTGCTGGACGTAGGCTTCTACGCTGGGCCACTGGCCGGTTTCCGTCCGGTCCGCCGGGGGATCTTCCGTTGGGGTGCCGCTCCCCTTTGGATTGGCGGCGCAGAGGGCGATCAGTCCCACGCAGACCACGGCGCACACGGCGATGATCCACGGCTGGGGCCGTTTCCAGTTCAGCAGGTTCCGGATGCGTCCGCCGGTGTCGCCCTCGCCGAAGGCAAGGGGCATCCCCGCCACGATGCGGCGGCCGGTGGCAAGGCTCAGCAGAGAGGCGGAGTAGTCCGCCCGGATGTCCTCGCCCAGTTCCCTTACCACTGCCTCGTCGCAGCTCATCTCCATGTCCTTCCCCGCCAAAATGAACGCCGCCCACACCAGCGGGTTGAACCAGTGGACGCACAGGGCCAGAAACGACAGGAGCTTTACCACATGATCCCGGCGGCGGAGGTGATACTGCTCATGCCGCAGGATGTAGCCCCGCTCCGTCTCCGTCAGGGTGGAGGGCAGGTAGATCTTGGGCCGGAACAGGCCCATGACAAAGGGGGAGGGGATGTAGTCCGCCAGATAGATGTTGTCCTCCAATCGCACGGCTCCCACCAGACGGCGGCGGAGCCGCAGCAGGGAGATCACGCTGTAAAGGAGCAGCAGGGCCATGCCCGTCAGCCACGTCAGGGTCAGGACCGCCACCGGGCCGCTGAGGGGTGAGGCTGGGGCAGCGGCAGGCTGAGTCACGCTGGGGGCGGTGCTGACGATGTTCTCGCCGGGTTCCGCCGGGAACGGCTCCTGGGGCAAAGGCGTCACCGCGGGGGCCATATTGCGGACGATGTCCGCCGGGACATACTCCACCACGCTGGTAACGGCACTTCGCTCCTGTGCCGGAGCGCCCAGCGCCCCCAGCAGGGACACGGCGGAGGTGACGGACACCGGACACAGCAGCCGGAACAGCACCACCGCCCACAGGGCGTAGGAAAAGACCTTGGGGGCCCGCCGCAGCAGCAGGCGGACTGCCAGTACCGCCAGGATCACCACGCTGGCGGTGAGGCTCATATTACAGACGATGGGAAACAGCCGGTGCATTACAAACTCGCCCATACGCTACCTCCTGTTCTGATCGATCAGCTTTTGCAGCTCCGCAATTTCGCCCTCTGTCAGCTTTTTTCGCCGGGTAAACGCCGTGATAAACGCGGGCAGGGACCCGGAAAAGCTTTCCTCCACGAATTGCTGACTCTGGGCGGTGTCATAGTCCGCCCGGGACAGACGGCTGGTGACGGTGCCGCCCTCGTTTTGGAAGATGCCCCGGTCACACAGCCGTTTCAGCACGGTGTAGGTGGTGGATTTTTTCCAGCCCAAGGCCTCCTCCGCCAGCCGGACCAACTTCGTGGAGCCCACCGGTTCCCTGTCCCAGATAATCTCCGCGAACCGGGTCTCCACCGGCCCCATTTTCAAATCGCTCATAGGTTCACCTCCAAGGTTTACTACATGTAGACCTTCTACTTGCAGTCTACAATGTGTAAACCAAATTGTCAAGGGGGCTTTTAAGGAAAAAACGCCGGGAGAGCGGCATGAAAAAGGAAATCAGC
>ERZ1673748.577-NODE-577-length-48303-cov-6.542717_pt1 | contig 48303 bp, 34 predicted proteins | sample MGYA00580196_ERZ1673748 | MGnify/ENA primary metagenome ERZ1673748 (study PRJEB41218, sample SAMN15661796) | gut metagenome | host: Homo sapiens | place: Canada: London | collected 2015-08-20/2019-03-30 | study: EMG produced TPA metagenomics assembly of...
CGATTTGTCAGGCCAGCGCGTCGCGCAGGAAATCGCGCTGGAGGGTGAGCAGGTTTTCGGCCACGGTCTCGTCATTGGTCATATGGGTGATGCCCGTCAACGGCAGGAAGGTGTGCGGGCGACCCGCCGCCATCAGGGCTTGCGAGAGGCGCAGGCTGTGGGCGATGGTGACGTTGTCGTCGGCGAAACCGTGGATCAGCATAAGCGGGCGCTCGAGTTTCGGTGCGTCCTGCACGATGCCGTTTCGGTAGTAGACATCCGGGTCGAGGCCCAGATAGCGCTCGGTGTAGTGCGTGTCGTACAGCGTCCAGTCGGTGGGCGGGGCGCCGGCGCATGCGGCCTTGAACACGTTCGGCGCGTCCAGCACGGCCAGTGCGGACAGGAAGCCGCCGTACGACCAGCCGATCATGCACACCTTGTCGAGGTCCGGCATGGGAATCGCCTCCCGCTGGCGGGAGGTGGCGCGAAGCGCCGGTGGGTGGTTCTCGGCGTCTGCCTGATCGCCCGCAGCCGGCTGTGCCGCACGTGATTCCACATCGGCGTTGAGCCGGGCGACGGCCTCGGGCAGGGCGTTGACGGCCTCGACCTGATCGGCCAGCGTTACGTCCTTCATATCCTCGAAGATCTCGCGGTCCCATGCCGGGCCGCGGCCGGTGGTGCCACGGCCGTCTGCCGTGACCACCAGGAAGCCTTGGTCGGCCCACCACTGGCCCTCCCAGTAGAAGGACTGCGAGGCGATGACCTGCTGGAAGCCGGGCCCGCCGTACGGCTTCATCAGCACCGGCAGCTTCTCGGCGTGCGCGTACGGGCTTTCCGGGCTCGGCGCGATGATCGCCGTGTACAGCTGGTGCTCGCCCAGTCGCGTAAACGTGACGTTCGGTGTAAAGCCGGGTTCGGCCGCCGTGGACGCGATAGTGGCGCTCTGTTCTCCCAGAATATGCCGCATCTGGGCGCGGGCGGAACGCATATCGCGGCCGGAGACCACGATGCCGCGCTCGCCGCGCGAGGCGGTCCACTGGCCGGGATCGGTCGTGACCGGCGTGATCGTGCCGTTGTAATCGATACTCACCACGTCGAAACTGCGGGCGTCGTGGTCGCCGAATACGGACTCGGTGGCGGCCGCATCGGCCCAAGCGTCCGGCACCTCAGGCGCGATTTCGGGCGCGCGCTGCACCACGGCCAGCACATCCTCGTCGGTCACGGCGAGCACCGTGCGCACGTTCCAGCCAGCCGGCGTGAACGGGCGGCCGTCCATTGTCAGACGGTTGGTGTCCGTGGCCATATCGTTGAGCGAGCACACCAGATGACCATCCGGCGTGTAGGCGGGCGTGCCGTGAACCAGGTCGATCCACTGCTCGTTCGCGTGCTCCTCAAGCACGCGCGTGGCACCCAGCGCGGCCCCATCCGCCTCGACCGCCACCTCAAGCACCTGATCGCGGGTCTGGCGGCGGTTCTGCACCAGCACCAGCGGATCGTGGCCGCGACGCCAGTTCACGGCGGCCACATACTCGTACGCCTCGCGATCCCAATCCACATCGGCGTTGCCGGTGATGCCCGCGTACCGGTCGTTCTCATCGAACGCCAGCGTGATCACGGTCAGGTACACGTCGGCGTTGCGGGTCAGCGCGCGCGGGTAGCGGCGGCCGGCGTCCGGCTTCTCGGGGTCGGCCGGATCGCTGATGTACCAGGTCGGCTCGTCGGCGGTGTCGAAGGACTCGAACAGCACGTGCTGCGAATCCGGGGCCCACCAGAAGCCGTCGTATCGGTCCATCTCCTCGCCGGCCACGAACTCGGCCAGACCGATTTTCCACGTGTTTTCGGCCGGATTGCCGTCCTCATCCTCCACGCTCACGCCGTAGACGGCGGTGATGCGGTCACCTAGTTCGCCGCCGATATCGACCAGCATCAGGTAGCTGCCCGTGGTGTACAGCACATGTTCGCCATCCGGGGCGATGCGCGGGTTCAGCACCGGCGTGTACATCGCCGGGTCCTCATCGAGCCATTCGCCGGCCAGTTCACGGGTGTGCGGCTCGGGTGCGCCGGTCTCGTCATTCCAATCGATGTCGGTCAGGAACAGGCGGCCGTTGATGGTGAACACGATGCGATTGCCGTCGTCATCTGCGGAGTATCCGACGATGCCGGTGCCGCCTTCGCGCGCACGCTCGCGGCGGGCCTTCTCCTCGGCCGGCACGTCCTCGCTGTCGGCGGTTGCGCCCAGCAGTTCGCGCGGGTCGGCCAGCTTGGTCTCATGGTGTTCGCCGGACTCGTCGAACCAGCTCAGCCACAGTGCGGTCACCAGATCCTCGGGGCCGTCGGAGCGCAGGAACAGGGCCCGCGAGCCGTCGCCCACGGTCTGTGCGGAGCGCGGTGCGCCGCAGCCGAAGCGCAGCGTGCGCGCCCGGAGGCGTGGGAAATGCTTGATTGCGTCATTGACATCATTGGTTTCGCTCATACCTCACAACCTACGCGCCTGTGCGGTCAGTGGCGCGCAGGCTTGCGACGCATTCCCGGGAATGTGTCGTGGTGTGGGTGCGAGGTGTGGGCGTGAGGCTTGTCCTAAGATGGGAGCCATGCAGGTGACGATGATCGACGAAAACAAGTACGCCGAAACGATGACCGACGTGGTGCTGCCCGCGCTCGAACAATGCTGCGAGGAGGGCTGGTTCGATCCGTCCGCCGCCGAACGTTCGGCCGGGATCGAGCCGCTGTCCGGCATTATGGACACCGGCGGCCGCTCGGGCCAGCTGCACTACCTGTGCTACGACTCCGCCAAATTCGACGCGATTCGCGAGCAAGGCGCCACCGCCACCTTCCGCGGGGCCATCGTCATCAGCCACGGCTTCACCGAGTTCGCCGAAAAGTACGACGAGCTCGTCTGGTACTTCCTGCTTGCCGGCTACTCGGTGTGTGTACTCGAGCATCGCGGCCACGGCAAGTCCGCGCGCGACGTGGACAACCGCTGCATGGTGTGGATTGATGACTGGCAGCGCTACGTGGCCGATCTGGCCGGCTTCGCCGAAACCATCGGCCAGCAGTACGCGGCCGGCATGCCGCTGAACCTGTTCTGCCATTCGATGGGCGGCGGCATCGGCGCGGCCGTGTTGGAGCGATACCCCACCCTGTTCGACAAAGCGGTGCTCTCTGCCCCGATGATCGCCCCCGCCACCGGCATGCCGCTGGGCGTGGCCCGTGTGCTGGTCGGCGCGCTGTGCGGACTCGGCTTCGGCAAGAAGCGTGTGTTCGGGCAGTCGGACTTCACGCCGGAGTTCTCGATGGAAGGCAACGAGGGCGCTTCCGAGGCGCGTGAACGCTGGTACTTCAAGCTGCGTTGCGAGAATAGCGAATACCAGACCTACTGCGCGGCGTTCGAATGGGTGCGCCAGGCGTTGAAGCTCAACCGGGCCATACTGAATCCGTCCGCCTGCGCCGAAGTGGAGACGCCGGTGCTGCTCTTCCAGTCCGGACGCGACATCTGGGTACTCAATAAGCCGCAGAATCACTTCGTCCAACTGGTCAAGGACGGCGGCGGCGAGGCGAACATCGTGCGCTTCCCCGAATCGCGCCACGAAATCTTCTCCATGCCCAACAGCACTTACAAGCCCTACCTCGAAAAGATCCTCGGCTTCTACGACGACCCCATGATTGCCTGCGCCGCGTACTGATGTAGCTCTTCACCCATTGTTCACCGTGCGGTCACCTTGTGGCCCGGCCCGCTTTAGATGGCGGGAGAGCCATGGAATTATGGGCATAATGTCTTCTCTCCGCCGCCGCGGTTGCGGCCGCGGTATGTGCCGGCGTGCTCGCGTTGACCGGTTGCACGGCGTTCAATAATTCCGATGACGGCACAGCGGACGGCAACGGCACGTCCGCCACCACGCAGACCTTCCAGCCGTCCGGCGGCAAACCGACTGCCACCCTGAGCATTGCCTCCGGCTCCGAAAACAAGGAAGTCGCCGTCGCCATCCAGAAAGCGGCCGACCAATCCAACGTAGCCGTGACGATGCACTACATGGGTTCGCTGGAGATTATGAACGCGCTCAAGGCCGGCGGCCAGGATCACGACGCCGTCTGGCCTGCCTCCTCGATGTGGATTTCGATGGGAGACACCAAGCACATCGTCAAAGACGCGGCCAGCACCTCCACCACGCCGATCGTGTTCGGCATCGCCAAATCCAAGGCCGTCAAACTCGGCTGGGCTGACGACACCGGCGCCACCAAGCCCGTCTCCACCGCGGACATCCTCGCCGCGGTCAGCGACGGCAAACTCACGTTCTCCATGACCTCCGCCACGGTGATCGACAGCGCGCTCAACGTCTACCAGACCGCGCTCAGGAAACCCAGCTGGACCATTTGGGTGGTCGATTACTCCGGTTCGATGTCTGAAGAGGGCAAGAACGGCGTGGTCAAAGGCCTGAACGCGGCGCTCGACCCGGACCAGGCCAAGAAGTCGTACATCGAGCCCGCCAGCGGCGACGTGAACATTCTCATCCCGTTTGAAACCGAGGCCCACCGCCCGGTCAAGGCCACTGGCACAAGCACCAGCGACCTGCTGCATGAGGCCGATGCCACCGATGCCAGCGGCGGCACCGATATCTATGAAGGCCTGCTGAGCGCGCTCGACGAGCTGCCCAGCGAGTCGGAAGCCTCGCAATACACCACCGCCATCGTGCTCATGACCGACGGCCGCTCCAACTCCGATCATCAGGATGAATTCGAAAGCGCCTATAAGTCGCGCGGCCGTGATCTGCCGATCTTCTCCATCATGTTCGGCGATGCCGATCCCAGCCAGCTGAAGTCTCTCGCCACCCTGAGCAACGCCAAGGTATTCGACGGCCGCTCCGGCGACCTCGCCGCCGTCTTCCGCCAAGTCAAGGGCTTCAACTGATGCTCCAGGTAATCTGTGGATTCGTTGTCGGACTGCTGCTCGCCGGGCTCGGTTTCGGACTGGTCGGCGGCGGAGTGCCCGGCCTGATCGTGGCCGTGGTACTGGCCGCACTTGGGTATATCGCCGCCTCCACGCTCACCGAGCCGGAGCGACGCATCGGCAAAATGCTGGTTTCCGCCTTGCCCAACGGTCAGAAGACCGCCGATACGATCGACGCGGCGAACGCTCAACTCAACTCGATCGCCATGCTCACCAAGCAAGTACGTGACCCAGCCGTCAAAGCCGAAGCCAACGACTTCATCGCCGCTACCAAAGATTGAGTGCAATACGTGACCCGAGACACCTCCGCCTACCCGACGTTGCGCCACTACATCACCGTGTACGGCGAGCAGACCGAGAAACTGTTGCGCTCCTACGTGGACGTGGAAAGTTCCGGCGCACGCGATCAGATAGCCACGGTACGAATCGAAACCATCGAGGCGCTGCAAGTGCTCGAACAGACCGCCGCCGGCGAACTCAGCCGGGCGGTAAGCGCCAAGACGTTGGGCATTACGGCCGACTCCGACGCCATCCAACGGTTGGCCCGCATGGATGGATACGACGACGTCGCACCTTCGCCTGTGCCTTCCTCGGCTGCTGATGAAGGACGGCATGCGCCCAGTCAGACTCCATCTGGTGGCCCGGCTCACCAGTCGGACCAGAAAACGGACGCACAATGAAACTCTCCAAATCAAAAATCATCGGACTGATCGCCCTGCTTGCGGTAGTGGGCGTGGTCTGCGGCACGCTGGTGTGGCGGCAATCGCAACCAGCGCCGGCCGAACCGACCGAACAGGTGAGCATCACCGGCTACCTGGGCGGCGAGAAAATCGGCCTGTTCGATGACGCCAAGTTCAAGGCGCTCGCCGCCAAGCAAGGCATTGCCATCGACTATCGCAAGGCCGGATCGCTGGCCATGATGGATGCGGACCGGAAAGGCATGGATTACCTGTTCCCCTCCTCGCGCGCGGCCGTCGAATACGGCAATGCGAAAGGCGTCAAGGCCCCCCCAAAGCGACATCGTCTTCAACTCACCGATTGTGCTATACACGCACAAGGCCGTGGCGGACGGGCTCGTGAACGGCGGACTTGTGACCAAGGACGATTCTGGCGCGTACCACATGGATATGGCCAAAGCCGTGGACGCGATGGTCGCCAACACAACATGGCCGACGTCGGATACACGGCAGGCTACGGGCAGTTCCGCATCGACTCGACCGATCCGGTGAAGTCGAACTCAGGCAACGAATACGCGGCGCTTCTTGCCACGGTGCTCAACGGCGGGCAGCCGGCCATGGTCGATTCGGTGGCGCGCGACGGCAAGACCATCGCCTCCATCTTCGCCAAATCCGGCTGGATGGAGACCTCTTCCGAGGATTCGTTCAACCAGTTCCTGACCTTGGGCGTGGGCTCCAAGCCGATGATGGTGGGCTACGAATCGCAGCTGCTTGATTTGGCCGTGAACCAGCCGGATGCGTTCAAGCAGATCAAGGACGACGTGGTCATCGTCTACCCGACGCCGACCGTGTGGAGCACCCACACGCTGATGGCCTTGGACGAGAAAAGGCGGCACACTGCTGAACCTGTTGAAAACACCGGCGGTGCAGAAGCTGGCGTGGGAGCGCCATGGCTTCCGCGCGGCCAACTTCGCCGGCACCGATTCGATCAGCCGATTCGGCGTGGCCGGCACGCTCGACCAGATCCCGGCCGTATCCGAACTGCCCAACAACGATGCCATGCAACACCTCATCACCACCCTCCAATCCGCGCAAGCCAAACTCGTGGCCGACATCTCCATGTACGACACGATGTACACGCAGAACGCCCAGCAATACCGCGAGCTGAAAATGACCGTACTGGCCGGCAAGAAGGCGCTCGCCGACTTCAACGCCAACCAGCTGCCAGCGCTGGAGGCCGAGGCCGCCGCCAGTGGCGACGCCATGCAGGCGCAAGTGCTGAAGAACTTCAAGTCCAAGCTCGACCGTTTTGCCAAGCGACTCGACGACCTCGACCGCATCAGCGTGGTTACCTTGCAGACCGCGCCGCAGATCAAAATCATCCAGAACGCGGACCAGACCATCGTGGACAAGATCGACACCACCATCTCCACCACGATTCCGGTGTGGAAGAGTCAGATGGTGATCGCGCTGGGCCTGTCCAACCAGCGCAAGGTTCTCGACCTGCAGAACAAGGCCGACGATGTGACCAACAAGCTGCTGGCGCGTAACGCGGCCGCCCTGCACAAGGGTGCAGTGGACGCGGAAAAGGCCAACCAGCGTTCCGTGGTGGAAATCGACACGCTGGAGAAGATCAACGCCGAACTCATCGCCACCCTGAAGGAGACCGTGCAGATCCAGAAGGAAGGCGAGGCCAACCGCGAGGCCGCCCAGGTCAAGATGCGCCAAATCGAGTCCGACCTCAAAAACGCCTTGCTCGAAAACGCCCAGCAGATGTGAGCCGTTCGCGCGCCAGCATGCTCCCGTTGGCGGAGTTTGCGGGAACGTGCAACCATGCTCCCGTTGGCAGAGGTATATGAGTACGCCTACTGGTGTGCGTATATATGCTCCCGCTGGCGGGAGCTGGCAGCCGTAAGACTGGCTGAGGGTGGTCACGGCGCTCGGCTCGGCCGGCTTTACCGGCAGCCATTCCCGCCGCAATTTCTCTGTGGGCATAATCCCGGAATGATTGCCGCGCTCGGGAATTGGATGAAGTGAAGGTTAAAGGTTGAGAGCCCGGGAGGGTTCCGGAACCGGCCACGATAACCGCTGCTAGCCCCGCGATACGGGTTGGCGGCCGGCAGCCAAGCCGATTCTCTCCTAATCAAGGAGTACCGATTATGGCAATGTTTCCGGCTTTGATGAATGACACGATGTTCTCGGATCTGTTCGATGATCCGTTCTTTGAGGGTTGGCGCAACACGGACAACACGATGAGTGCCGTAATGCCCGCCAACATGATGACTACCGATGTGCGCGAGACCGACAAGGGTTACGACGTCGACATCGATATGCCTGGCTTTAAGAAGGAAGATATCAACCTTGAGCTCAACAACGGCTATCTGACCGTGTCCGCCTCGCGTTGCAGCGAGCATGAGGACAAGGCTCCGGCCGCTGAGGACGAGGCTTCCGACAGCAAGTGTGCTTGCGCGTCCGATTCGGGCAAGTGGCTGCGTCGCGAACGCTACATGGGCTCCTGCTCGCGTAGCTTCTACGTTGGCGAGGACGTGAAGGAGTCCGACATCCACGCCAGCTACCGGAACGGCACGCTGTGCATCCAGGTTCCGAAGATGCAGGCCCAGCCGCAAGTCGAGTCCAAGCACCAAATCGCGATTGAGGGCTGACGATACTTGATTCGTCCCGAAGTCCCGCTTCGAGTAGCTTTGCCCCCTCTGACGAGGGGGCTCCCGCGAAGCGGGTGGGGGAGAGATAAATCGTAACCAAACCATGCTTCCCACGCCGTCTGCCCTACGCTTTCAACGCCGACTAACCTGACAGACGGCGGGAAACATAGCCAATGCAAATGCCGGGTAGGGATTTACCCTACCCGGCATTTTGCTGTTTCAATCACCGAACCCCACCCTGTTCGCGCGCCGGTCGCGTGCCGTTCTGCCGCTGTACACATCCGATGGGTAGAGTGACTTCGAAACGATGCGAGAGAGGCGGACATATGGCGAACGGCGCACAGAACGCAAGCGGCACACCGGCACCGGCGGCAAGCCATTCCGGCGGCCACGTCGTATCCGCGCGCGCCACGACCATCGGCCTGATGGCAATCCTGCTGTGGAGCTTCATGGCCGGCACCGTGCGCATCGTCTCCGAAAACTTCGGCGCCACGCTTGGCTCGGCCCTGATCTACACGGTCGGCGGCATCCTGCTGCTGATGTTCCGGCGCCCGGCCCCGATTCGCGAGTTCCCCAAGAAATACCTGATTATCGGCGGCCTGTTGTTCGTATTTTACGAATCGTCGATATCCCTCTCGCTGGGTCTGGCCTCTACCGACGCATCCTCGGTGGAAGTGAGCCTGGTCAACTATCTGTGGCCCACGATGATGGTGCTGCTGTCGGCGGGCGTATCCCATCGCAAGCACGCGGTCGTCAAGGTGCTGCCGGGCGCGATCGTGGCCACTGCCGGCGTGGTGTTGGCGGTCGGCGGTAATTCCGGGCTCGACTGGCATGCGGCCGTGCAGCATATCGCCGCCAACCCTTTGCCCTATGCGCTGGCGTTCGTGGGCGCGCTCGCTTGGTCGGTGTACGCGGTGTTCACGCCAGCCATGAGTCATGGGGTGGACGGCACTTCATTGTTCTTCCCCTGCGTGGCCGTGGCGTTGTGGATTATCCACTTCGCGTCCGGGCAGGGGTGGCCGGCCGAGCCTCCGAGTCTGGTCGCATGGCTGTTTGTGTTGATTGCCGCGGCGGCGATTGGCGGTGGTTATGCCTGCTGGGGCTATGGCATTCTGCATGGGTCTATGGAGCGGCTGGCTATTGCGTCCTATGCCACGCCGGTGCTGTCCACCGGGGCCAGTGCGGTGTTGCTGGGTTTGGCGCTGTCGCTGCCGTTTTGGTGTGGCGCGCTGCTGGTGGCCGCCGGATCGGTGCTCAATTACTTGGTCAGTGCGCGCAAATAGCGGGGTGGCTTTGCTCATGGGGCGGTAATAATCCCATGGGGCGGTAAAACCCTCATGGGGCGGTATCCCAAAATGACTTTATTCTGCGGTTTCACAATTTCTTCAAACCGCCCCATGGGCCTTTTACCGCCCCATGGATAAATTACCGCCCGATGGGCAGCAGCAACTTACTCGCCGCGGCGCTCGGACGGGCGGCGAATCGGGTCAAGCAGCGTATTCGGATCGGAGATGCCGAACATGCTGCGCCCGCCGGTGGATTCAGGGTGCTTGGCGAGAACGGCCAGCGAAATCGCCCCCGGAATCATAATGATCACCAAAAGGGCCGCCAATCCCCAGTTCACGAAGAATCCGAGCCCCAGTACGATGGCCACCACAACCACCACCGTGACGATAATCGTCAACAGTGCTCGACGTGGGTTGGTTTCCCTGGCCCAAGAGGTGCTGGCTGCGGGCTTTGCTGTTGAACTGGCCGCGGCGTTTGTGGCTGTTGTGCCATCAGCCGTGACGGTCGTGGGCCTTGCCGCCGCGCTCGTCGCGGGGCCAGTAGGGGCGTCAGACACGTTATCGGCGGCATTGCCGGTCGCTGCTGGACGTTGTTCGTTTGCGTGAGTCATATCCACCAGCATATTCCCTGCTTCCGGCTGAAGCTGGGACAAGCCTGCGCGCCGCTAATCCAGCGCCGACACTGGCCTTGAACTGCGGGCGCCAGACCGGATGTGAACAGGCGCTGAACGGAGTCTGGGGAAACCATGAGAACTCGCGACAATTTTTGTGAAATTGGGTGACGCTCTATGAATCGCGCGCTAGTGTTGCGTGAGCTTACAAGGCGAGGAGCCTGGAGCGCGGGGGTGAAGGATGAAGAACTCCGTTTGGAAAACGTTCATGGAATTGTCTCTGGTCCGCGGAATCGTGCCGCGGACCGTGTTCGGACTGACCGCGATCGCGGCAATCATACTGATTATTGGGCTGGCATTGAGCAAGAGCAAGAAGCGCGGCCGCCTGCACCCGCTGATTGTCTCGCTGATTGCCGCCGTGCTCGCCGGCGCGGCTGGACTGCTGGTTGCATGGCTGGTGTCCGACGTGTTTATGGTGTTCGGCGTATCGCTGGGCTGGCCGGTGATCCTCACCGTCGCGGGAGGCTTCGCGGGCCTCGGCTTCGTGCTGGCCGCCGCCGTGACGTTACGGGGGGCCCGTCGCGCACTGGCTGTCGTGCTGGTGCCGCTGGTGCTGGCGTCCACCGCGCTCGGCGTGGACTCGATCTACGGCGAATACCAGACCATCGGCAATCTCGTCGGCTATACGCCATACCCCCCGCTCGGTTCGGTCACCGTGCGCAAAGCCTCGATGAGCGTCGGCGAGTGGCGCGACAAGGCGCGCAAGGGCGCTCTGCCATCCATGCCCGACTCGGGCAGGGTGTTCGCCGTCGACATCCCGAACACCGAATCCAAGTTCAAGGCGCGCAAGGCGATGGTCTACCTGCCGCCCGCCGCGCTGTCCGGCCGCCCGCCGGCCTTGCCGGTGATGGAGCTGCTCGCCGGTCAGCCGGGCAGTCCCGGTCGCCTCATCGACGCCGGCAACATCGCCGCCACGATGAACGCTTACGCCGCCGAACACGATGGGCTGGCGCCGATCGTGCTCGCACCCGACCAGAACGGTTCGGCCATGCACAACAGCCTGTGCGCCGACACCACCCGAGGCAACGCCGAAACCTACCTCACCAAAGACGTGGTGAACTGGGCCACAACGACGCTGCCGGTAGCCAAGTCGGCCCGTATGTGGGCGATGGGCGGGTTCTCGCAAGGCGGCACCTGCACCACGCAGCTGGTGCCGCGTCACCCCGACATCTACGGCGCGATGTTGCCGGTGGACGGCGAACTCAAGCCGACCAACGGCAGCGTCGGCAAGATGGTCCAAGAGTATTTCGCCGGCGACCGCAAGGCATACGACGAACAGGTGCCGGTCAACGCCATCGCCTCCAGCGGCACATCTGAGCAGGCGCTGTTCACCGGTGCTGGCGAACGGGACAAGGAATCGATTAGCAACATGCGCACGATCGCCGACGCCGCGCGCAAAGCCGGCATGGAGGTCACCGAGCTGATCGTGCCCGGCACCGGCCACGACTGGCACGCGGTGCAGGCGGTCTGGCGGCCCGGTCTCGACTGGTTCGGCGAACGGACCGGCTTGGGCGAGATGACGAAATCGTTGAAGGAGTACCCACAAGTGGAGGTGTTGCAATGAGCGAAGAATCGCGTAAGCACAACAGTCATGCGGCGGAAAGCTGGCGCGAACTGGCCGGCGACGTGCGACAGTGGGCGGACGGTCATCGACTGGCCATCACTGCCACGGTGGCGCTGGTGGTGCTGAACTTGGTGGTGTGGCTGGTGGTCGCGATGGCCGGATTCGCGTTCCCGCTGCGGCTCGACACCAGCATGGCCGAATTCGATTTCGGCAAACTCTTCTGCACGCTGTTCTTGGCGCGCGGCGTCATCCAGCTCATTCTTGATGCCGCGCTGTGGCTCGTCATGCTGTCAATCGCCGAGCCGTGGCTTGGCCGCGCACGTACCGTCGGCACCGCGCTCGCCTGCGCGCTCGGCGGCGTGATCGTGGGCCTGATCTTGTGTGCGGCGGCCGGATGGCTGTTCCAGGACTCCCAATTCGTCTCCCGCATGCAGTTCGCCCTGAGCCCGCTGGTGTTGCCGGTCGGCGCGCTTATGGCGGCCAGCGCGTTCTGCAGCCATCTGTTGCGGCGGCGTATTCGGCTGATCGGCTACGTGGCGATTCTGGTCGCGCTGCTTTACAGCGGCAATCCTGGCGATTACTGCATTCTCGCCGCCGCGCTGATCGGACACGCGGCCGGCCGCGTGATGGCCGGGCCGCCCGCGCATGCCGAGACCGGCTGGCACTGGCTGCGCAGCACCTCCTTCGAGGCGCGGCGCATGTTTGCGGCCATCGCCGTGGTGCTGGCGCTGGGGCCGGTCATCGCCATCACCTCGCATAATCACGCGGGGCCGCTCAGCACAGTCGGCCTGCTCATGAGTCCGGTCTCCGTCGACGACGGCACGCTCGCGCGCTGCCTGGCCGGCGCCACGCACAGCGGCTGCTTCCTGCAATTCGACCTGATGCGCGCCTCGATGCCCGGCGCGGTACTGCGCTCGCTGCTGCCCACCGCCGTGACTCTGGTGCTGGCGTGGGGCCTGTATCGCGGACGTCGGTTCGCGGCCACCTGCGCCGTGGCCATCAACCTGTTCACGGCGGGCGTTGCCATCGCCTATTACCTGGTCGTGCCGCTGAGCTTTGCGCCGGATGGCATGACCTCCCTGCTGCAGCACGGCGCGATCACCGCCTGCGTGACGAACACCTTGCCGCCGCTGATCTTCGCCATCGCCTTGGCTGCGGCAATGAAGCACTTCCCGATTCGCGTCGGCTGGCGCCGGCTGATCGGCGGCGTCGGTGCCATCGTGCTGGTTCTGCTGGCGTGCGCCGCCGTGTACCTGATGTACGGCATTGCCCAGCCGGACGCCTTCTCGCCGCGCGCCACGGCCTCGTCGCTGTTGGCCGAACTGCCGGGGCGCTTCCTGCCCATCGGCTTCCTGAGCCATATGAAGTTGTCGTTCGTGCCGCGTACCCCGATGGCCTCGATCGTGTATCAGGGCGTCGGCCTGGTGTTCTGGATCGTGGTGCTGGTCGTGGTGATCCGCTGGATGAGCGACGTGAGCGAATCGAACGAGCGGGCGCAGGCACGCGCCGAGCGGCTGGTCGAAACCGGCGGCGAATCGATGAGCTTCATGACTACGTGGGAAGGCAACAGCTACTGGCTCTCGCCCACGGGCAAATCGGCCGTGGCATATCGCGTGCTCAACGGCATCGCCTTGACCTGCACCGGGCCGTTCGGCGAGCCCTCCGAGTGGATGGACGACCTGACCGGCTTCACCCAGTATTGCGTGGAGCGGTCGCTTTCGCCGGTGTTCTACAGCGTGCATCGCGAACAGCGCGACGCGTTGCTGGAGGCCGGCTGGAGCTCCATCGAGGTCGGCAGCGAAATGGTCGTGGACCCGCGCGGCTGGAAGACGACCGGCAAGAAATGGCAGGATGTGCGCACCGCCATCAACAAGGCCAAGCGCGACGGCGTGACCGATGTGCAGTCCACGTTCCTGGAAGCGTCGCTCGATGTGCGCGAGCAGATCGAGGACATCTCCGAGGAGTGGGCGCAGCTCAAGGCGCTGCCGGAAATGAAGTTCACGCTCGGCGGTGTCGAGGAACTGCGCGACCCGCGCGTGCGGCTGCTTTACGCCATCGACGCGGACGGGCGCGTGCTGGGCGTCACCAGCTGGCTGCCCACCTGGCGCGACGGGCGCATCGTCGGCTGGACGCTGGACTTCATGCGCCATCGCACCGACAGTCCCAACGGCATTATGGAGTTCCTGATCGCGCGCATGGCCGAGCGCCTGCGCGACGAGGGGCTTGCGGATCCTGAGCATGCCGTGGAGTTCATGAGCCTGTCCGCGGCACCCTTGGCCGGCATGAACCCCGAGCGAGACAATGCCCGGGAAGGTGGGGTGGCGGCCGGCGAAGGCACGCAGGTGCTCCAACACGCGCTGCAGATCGTGGCCGACTGGATGGAACCCGCCTACGGCTTCCACTCGCTGTTCAACTTCAAGCGCAAGTTCCAGCCCGCCGAAGCGCCGGTCTACGTGTGCTACCCGGACCCGGCGGCGTTGCCGCAGATCGGGCTCGCGGTGGTGCGCGCCTACGTGCCCAGCGTGACGCCCGCCGAAGTGGCCGGCATGCTCAGTACGCTGCGGTCGTAGGGTGCGGGGCGGACCCTGACAATTGTGCTCGCGGTTGAGGCTCTAGGCCGTTTGCCTGTTCGTTCACGTACGGACACGGAGACTGACCGATTCGAGCCCAAGATGGGGCTATCTGCTTTCAGGAGGTACATTTGGCCTCTTGCGGACAGCTAACTGCCTTCAAAGAGATACCTAAACTCTGAAATCCCGAGTATGAGCGTTGCAATGACGGCGTTTGTACTCGGGGTTTCCCGTATTCAGTACCTCTTTGAACGGAGAAAGCATTCTGCAGAAGCCCGAATGTACCTCTTTGAGCGGCGAAAGCCCAGCGAGAAGGGCGCAGAAGGCGCTATCTCCGTTTCGAGGGGTTGATTTGGCCTCTCCGGGAGGTCTACTCCTGCTTCGAGGGGGCTGATGGCCGAGTATTCACGCTCCAAAATCGGCGGAATGGCGTTGACGCGGATGGGCTTTTACATGCGGTCTAGCTGCCGACCAGCCCCTTGAAACGGGAGTAGACCTCCTGCGAAGGCCGAATCAGCCCCTCGAAAGCGGTTTTGCCGGTGCAGAGGTGTCGTTGACTGCATCGCGAGCCGCCTCGACGTAGTAACGTGGGGCGCATGAGCGAACGTAACGAACACAATGACGGAAATACGCAAACCGCATACTTCGCCGGCGGCTGCTTCTGGGGGCTGGAGCGCTACTTCCAGAACGTCGACGGCGTCACGGACACCACGGTCGGCTACGCGCAATCCACCGTCGAATCGCCGACCTACGAGCAGGTATGCGCGGGCGGCACCGATGCGGCCGAAACCGTGAAAGTCGAGTTTAACCCGGCACAGGTCAGCCTGCGGACGCTGACATTGCTGTTCCTGGAGGTCATCGACCCGTTCTCCGTGGACCAGCAGGGCGAGGACCGCGGCCGGCAGTACCGCACCGGCATGTTCTACACGGACGAGACGCAGCGCGCCGTGTATGTGGCGGCTCTGGAGCAGCTGGTCGACCGCCAGCCGCAGCGCCCGGCCGTACTGGTCGAACCGCTGCGCAACTTCTACCCGGCCGAGGCACACCATCAGGACTATCTGGTGAACAACCCCGGCGGCTACTGCCATGTACCGATCGCCGCAATCGCGAACGTAAAACGCCGTCAGAAGTACGTGGAACGCATCTGGGATCTGACGCTTGAGCAGTTCGCGGTCACGCAGAACGCCGCTACCGAGCGCCCGTTCGTCAACGAGTATGACGAGGAGTTTGAGCCCGGCATCTACGTGGACATCGTCAGTGGCGAACCGCTGTTCTCGTCGCAAGACAAGTTCGATTCCGGCTGCGGCTGGCCCGCGTTCTCCCGCCCGATTGCCGGTGACTTGCTGACCGAGCATGAGGACCACCGCATTCCGGGCCGCGACCGCATCGAAGTGCGCACGTCGGACACACAGATTCACTTGGGCCACGTGTTCACCGACGGCCCGGCCGACCGCGGCGGCCTGCGCTACTGCATGAATTCCGCCGCCCTGCGCTTCGTGCCGCGCTCGCGCATGGCCGAGGAAGGCTACGGCGACTGGATTGCGGTTGTGGATGGGATGATCAGGCATGAGCATGGAGAATATCGCGGGCGCTCGCAAGCCCGCCAAGCGTGAGGATGAGCACACGGTCGCCGGCGAGCATCGCATGATGCGCCGCGCGTAACCGTGGCATCGCCGCCACGTTCGTGTCGCATAATTGCTGCCCGGCCACGTCATAATTCGCCGTGCCGCGTGGGAGCGCTGTGGCGGCTACGACGAGTCGATGCGCGGCGACGCCACCGCCAGTCAAGCCTTCATGGCCCACCCCACCTACGGCGACGGCGGAATGGCCGCCGCCGTACGGTTGAGGAGCTGATGGTCAGCCGGCTAAATGCCGATAGAGCTCTGGGTCGATTGGCCGGGCCAAACGCAGGACCGACAGGGTGACCTTCACACTGCCCTGTCCGGTTGCGTCAGGCTTGGTGGTGAGCTGAGGATTCTCAAACGCAGCGACGTGGCCAACGTAGTAGTACTTGCCATCGGCCTCTTCCGCCTTGCGCATGACGAATAGCGGGACGAAATGTGTGTGGTCCCAATTCGGGCCAATGCCGCTAAGCGCCCATCGGAATTCCGGAGACTGCGGAGTGCGTCCGTTCTTGCTGAAGTATTTCATTTCCTGTGTGCTCAGGAATTCATCCTCGTATTGGCTGGCCGCGTATTTCACGAAGATGGGCATGGTGTTGGTTTCCTTGTCGAGCAGGTAACCACCCACGTTTTGCGGAGTGTTTTCCTTCTTCCATCCGCACAGGCGCATGACGTCAGCCATGGAATATTTGCGCTCGTACAAGAACATGTGGTCGAAGACCTGTTGCCTGGCGGCGGCCTCGCGGAACATATCTCGGCAATTGGCCATACCGGTGCGCAAAGTGTCCGCGAAGAAGATGCGGAACGTTCGGTTCGTGGCAAGTATGTCGGCGAATCTGCTGCTCAACCGATATGCGGTGTCGCTTCCTGTGCCGGTGCTGTTCAAGGTTTCGACCAATGGCTGGTTGCCAAAACGATTGCAGTTCGGGCCGGTGAAATATGAATAATCGAGCACGCTGATCGCAGAGTCGAATTGCGCGTCTGAACCATCGGCCAGCGGGAATTCAGTACGAATCGCATCGAGCAGTTCGCTGCGGCCGATTGACGAGCCCGCACTCCAATGCTGAGGTACGTCGTCGTCGAGCCGTTCGCTGACGAAATGGCATAGCTGAGCAAGAATGACCAATTCGTGCGGTCGCAATCCGGGCAGCAGCAGCTCCGCTGCCATCTTGAGTATCGCGTCTTCAACGTCGGTCACCGGCTCCAACTGATCCTCAAATGTCGCTTCATGATGTTTGCCTTTGCCCAGGCTTTTTTCACGGGAACGCACGAAATCAAGATAGTTGCTGCGCTTCGATGCGATGGTATACGGCAGTGAGGGGTCGTAGTTATAGATGTCCGTAAGCATGGGGATGCGGCCCAGCTCGTAACGGACTTGGCGATACTGTTCGGACAGCTTTTTCATGTCGGACCAGTCGGCGGTGTCCAAAGACTTAAGGATGCGCTCCTTGGCGATCGGGTCGAAACTGATGGACGACAGGCCGATTGACTTTCGCTGCAGGTTCTTGCGAGCCCTGTCGCGGTCGCCAGTGTTGCCGTATAACGCCACCGGAATCAGATAGTTGTTGTTGTAATTGCCGATGAAATCGATAACCACAACGCTTTCTTTGTGAGGGAATTTGCGCAGTCCGCGCCCGAGCTGCTGCGTGAAGATAATGCTGGATTCGGTGCTGCGCAACATGACGATTTGGTTGACGGCGGGAATATCGACTCCCTCATTGAACATATCGACAGTGAAGAGATAGTCGAGTTCGCCTTCAGTGAGCTTGCGGACGTATTCGTCTCGCTGCGCTTGGGACACGGGCCTGCCGTCATCGTCCGTGCTGGTAACGGCAGCGGTGCGATAGGGGCGTTCATCTTGTTGATTCCACTGCTGGTTAAACAGCTGGGACAGCTTATGGGCTTCCTCCTGTCGGCTGCAGAACACGAGTCCGGTGACCGGAATGTTGAACTGCCCATATTCCTGCAACTTGTCAATGATGTAGCGGACTCGCTTTTCGGTGGCAAGCTGCTCGATCTCGTACTTGAGCTGTTTCGAGTCCTTCGCATCAAGACCCTTGGAGACATCGAGACGATGGGCGATTCCATTCGGATCGTCGTCGGAGCCAAGGTATTCCGCAACGCCGTAGTAGTGGAATGGACAGAGCATGTTCTCGTCCAACGCCTTTTGCAAGCGAATTTCGTACGCGATGTTATGCCCGAATAGCTCGAAGATGTTGATGCCGTCGGTGCGCTCTGGCGTGGCGGTCATGCCGAGCATGAAGTCGGCATCTTTGAAATGATTGATGACGCGCTGATATCCTTCGGCTCCAGCGTGATGAACTTCGTCAACCAGAACGTAGTCGAATTCATCGGATTTGAATTGCGCCAAAACCTCCGGCTGCCGCATCGTCTGTACCGTGGCGAATACGTAGCGGCGGTCCTGTTGCTTGCTGGTGCCTGAATACAATCCCAATTCGGATTCATCACAGCCGAGCACCTTTTGGTAAGAGTTCATTGCGGTTTGAAGAATCATCTGCTGTTGGGCGATGTACAGCATGCGCTTCGGCTGGCATTCGCGTACGTCGAATGCGGAAAGGTACGTCTTTCCGGTGCCGGTGGCCGACACGATAATTGCGCGGTGCTCGCCTTGTTCACGAAGTTTCTTGAGATTCGCCAACGCCTCCTGTTGCATGGCGTTTGGCTGAATGTCATGCCCCTCAAACGACTGCAGAATCTCATGACGCGGTGGGGCGTATTTCTTGAAATCTTCCTCATACTGTTTGATCCACTCTTCGGTCAGCGGAACGGAATCGGCCACCTGTGAGTCGATTTCATCCTGGAACTGCCCGACCAGCTCTCCATCCGCCAGCGATGAGACTTTGAGATTCCATTCGCGTTGCGTGGTCAATGCGGCTCCAGTGAGATTGGAACTGCCAACGTACAGGTCGTAATAGGGCGTACCGTCTTTCATGCGGCGAGAAAAGATATATCCCTTTGGATGGAATGGCTGTCCTTGAGCCATTGCGGCCATTGAGGCATTGCGGGAGCCTTCCCACACGCGAACGTCAACACCAGTGGTGTTCTGAAGATGCAGCAGCTCCCAGAATGCCCTGGGATCGTTGAAATGATTTTTCGTTGAGGTAATCAGTGTGCCCGCTCGGGTTGCTGTTTCATGGTGACTTCTGAAGTCTTCAAATAAGCTGAGCACGGCCTCAGCCGAGACGAATGCGACAGAAATGTCGAAGGAATCGCTAGTAGCCAAGGAATTGCCGATTTCCTCGCGCATGGTCAATCCACCGGGGCGATTTGCGATGAGGGTCGGCTTATATTCGCCGGGAGCATCTGAGCGCGGCTCGATCAGACCTGAGATGACATCTTCGAGGATTGAGGGTGTCGGGCCAGGATCACTATGTTGCGTGTTGGCCGGAGAGCTTGAGGTGCTGGCCAGATTGATAGACATGTTGTCTTGTTCCCTTGCGATTCGAATTGTTTGTTGATGACTGCATGACTGCATGGCTGCGCTATGGCGCATTCATCGGAGCGTCAGCTGTTTGCTGGCGATAATCGCGACTGCTTCGCGATCTACCGGAGCCCAGTTCAATGTCGGCATATCGGCAGGATTCAGCCATCGGATATCAGTATGCTCGGTGAGATGCGGTGTGCCGGCGATGAGGTGACAGACGAATGTAGTGAGCCGTACGGTCCCAAAGTCGTAGGCGTATTCGCTGGTGCACACTTCTTCCGCGACTTCAACTTCGCATAACAGCTCTTCTTCGATTTCGCGGTGTAAAGCCTGCCGCGCTGTTTCATGAGGTTCGATTTTGCCGCCGGGGAATTCCCAGTATCCGGCCAACGACTTCCCCGGACCGCGTTGTGCACATAGTACGGTGCCGTTGGTGACGATTGCGGCTCCCACGACGTTAATGATTTTGCGTTCCGGATCCATGAACAACCAGGATACAACGCTTCAAGATCCACAAGCGATCCACGATCCTCGACAGTTTCGCAAGAACGATCCTGATTCAATCGGAACTACTGGAATCGCAGTGTTCTAGGGCATTTGTGGAACGAAAAGAAAGGCTGATCAATGGTGAATGAACGGCAGACCGATACGTGTGCGGACGTGATGTACAGGCGTGAACGGCAGAGAGGCTGTGGCGAAGCAGGGCTGGACTTCGCCCCTTTCATTCCCTCACAGGATGAAGTTGATCAGCAGATGAGCGCATTGGATGACAAGCTTGTGTCCAAGGCTCAGGAACAATACGCGAACCGAGAAATCTATCCTTTGGACGAGTGCTATCAGTTGGACGGGTCGACGTTTATCTCAGCCGAGGCGTTTGAAGAGATTCTTGGCGACGAGCAAACGCATTATATGGCTTGGAAAAACGGCTGTATTGATAAGCTGTCCATTGATTATTGGGAGATGCCGGATGTGATGGCCTATCTTGTGGAGCGCAGCATTGCGGAAGGTGACGGCGGTGAATGCTGTTATACGGATGCTCAGCCGATTGATTATGCGGAAGATTGTGCGTACTCGCCCAGCGAGATGTTGGAGTGCTTAGGCGCCAATTGGCAAGAGCAGGGTGTTGCCGATGATGGTTTGAGTTACGCGTTGTACGGGCACCCGAATATCAATGTCGAGAACGTGTCCGGTTCGATGATGGTCGTATCGACGGAGCAGCCTGGGCTTTCGGTGATGGTTGATTATCGCAGCGGAATTTGGGTGGTCCAGCCGTTTGCCCATGACGAGTCATTTGGGTCTGCGATTCAGTTTGGTGAGCGGCTTGCGCCCGTTGAGGCTGGCCTTTTGCGGCCCAATGTCTATCAGCATTTTTTGGAGGCGAAACATGCGTTTGATTACGCAATCGCGTGGATTGAAGATGTTGGGGAAGGCGCTCTCGACTATTGTGGTAGCCAAGAGAAGCGATCCGTTTCCGAGGTGAGATTCGGGAGCGATCCGACTCTCGGCAGTGATTCATCTACGCAGACAAGCCAAAGGAGCCTCGCCATGATTCTCGTCACCACCACCCCGTCCGTCGACGGATACACCATCACCAACTACCAGGGCATCGTCTTCGGCGAAGTGGTATCCGGTGTGAACATGTTCAAGGATCTTGGCGCGGGCCTGCGCAACATGTTCGGCGGCCGCAGCCAGGGCTATGAGGAGGAGCTGATGCGCGCCCGCAACGAGGCCATCGCCGAGATGCAGCAGCGCGCGGAGGCGATGGGCGCGCACGCCGTGGTCGGCGTGGACATCGACTATGAAGTGCTCGGTGCCGACAACGGTATGCTGATGGTCACCGCGTCCGGCACCGCCGTGCAGATCGCGCGTACGGCCTGAGCTCATCGAGCACAGGCCAAACCTGGGCCAGAACTCGTCCATCAAGCCGCACTCTGTCGGTTATCGTGACGCATTACACTGGCGCTCATGACCATACGAATCGAAGCATACGACCGGCTGCCCGACGCGGCCCGCGCCATCCGCGAGCAGGTGTTCATCTGCGAACGCGACTGGCGGCCGGAATTCGATGAATGGGATGCCGTGTCCGTGCATCTGCTGGCGTTCGATTCGGTCGATTCGTCCGATCGCCCCGGCCTGTCCGCGCAATCGGCCTCGTCTATTCAGTCCGGCCAGCCCGACCAGAATCGCCCCGTGGCGACTTGCCGGTTCTATGCGGACCCCGACCATCCCGACCAGCCCGGGCGATACGTCATCGCGCGGCTCGCGGTGCTGACCGAAGCGCAAGGCAGGCACATCGGCTCGCGGCTGCTGTCCGACGCCGAACGCCGCATCGCGCAAGCCGGCGGAACCATGGCTGCCGTGCACTCGGAAAACGACCACTACAAGTTCTACGAACAGCGCGGCTACCGGCTCACTGACGAGGTCTATGAAGGCGGTCGTCACGGCTGGCTGGTCAAGGACCTATCTCGTAACGTATGAAGGCCCGCCTCGGTGCTGGGCGAGCGAACCTACAGCGCGCAGGCAATCAGATAAATCGCCACGACGTGGCAGGCGTATCCGATGACCGTGCCCAAGTGAAACACCTCGTGAAACTCGAACCAGCCGGGGACGGGGTTCGGCTTGCGTAGCGCAAAGCATACCGCGCCGGCGATGATGAGGAAGATGTTCGAATAATCGATGCCGCACAGCACGACGTGCAGCCATCCGCGCAGTCGCGGCTTGCGATTGCCGAATGCATCAACGGGGACGATCTGGCGCTTGATCGCCTTCAACGCGCCTTGGCTTGGCGATAGCGCGATTGCGCGGCCCCTGTACTGAGCTGATGCGCGATCCAGTGCGGTGGGGCTGGTGCTTGCGCTGGATTTTGACTCGCGGTTGTGGAAGACACAACTGTTGCGGCGGAAGCCATGGTTCGTCCAGATGGCGTGTTGATGGAAACGCTCATACCGATCACCTCGCTATGGCCGGCGACGCTCTCCCGGCCACTAACTTACGCTGCCGTAACCTAGTATAGGCCCGCGCAATAATCAAGGTTGATTTCGTAATGCTTACAGTTCTTCCGTGGTGTGGTATTCGGTGGTGCGGTTGCGGAATACATCGCCGAGTCTGTGAACTCGTATTATGCGTGTCTGCTGGGTCCGACTTGTGTCGGTTCCTGATTTCGGATTGCTGCGAATGATGCTCCCGACGCCGCCCCGCCAGTTGCCGGATTCGTACGGCTCGGCCGTTCGGCCGAGCTGGTCGTCGGTGACTCCAGATACTTCGTTGGTTTCGTCTCGGTTCATGATGTTATGTAATGCTAGTTTATGGCGGACGGAAAGTTGAGGAAAGTTAAATCTACTTCATGGGCTTCTCTCTGATCTGTATTTGTCCCGGTTCATATGTCAATCGTTTGACCTGTCGACCGGGGCAGAATCCGCTGTCCCGGTCGGCGATTTCGGCTTGTTTTCGTGAACCGGGACACTCCGGTTTCCTCAACTCATATCGTCTGGCAGACGGAATCGGCGGAATAAGGCCGATTCTGGAATTGGCACGTTGTCCCGGTTTTCGCATAAATCGATTGACATTTATACCGGGGCAACAAAAATTGTCCCGGTATGCAAAGATCGCCCGAAATCGCGAACCGGGACAGCGGATTCTGGCCTGGCTTGAACGTCAAACGATTGATGCAGGTACCGGGACATTTTCCGCCACGAAAGTTGGGCCATAAGTCTCAAGTCCTAAGCCCCCCTGAAAAACGGCGCTTGCCCGGACAAAGCAAAAGGGCTGGAACCTTCCGATTCCAGCCCTTTAGTTGCTGGTGCGAGTGGGGGGAGTTGAACCCCCACGAGCATACACTCACTGCCACCTGAAGACAGCGCGTCTACCATTCCGCCACACTCGCAGACAATCGACTAACTTACACCCGGCTGGGTAATCATGCAATCTTCGGCGTGTCGCATGGGAGGCAGGGATATATCGCTTGTGGGTCTCCTGCGGGCGCCGTGATCTTTGAGGGTGGCGGCACTCCCCTCAGTCACTTCGTGACAGCTCGTCCGCAATTAAGGACGGGCCTTGCCTGCAACCTGCTGGTTCGACTATCGTCTCACCTTCGACTACAAACAGCCCACTGGGCTGTTTGCTTAACGTCTCAGCCTCAGCGAGGGGAGCAGAGAGAAGTTCGGCACAAGCCGCAACGAAGGAGAAAAACTCACAACCCTGGCCGGCGCTCGCCGTTGCCGTAGAAGTGGGCCAACGCTTCGTCGCGGAACTCATCAAAGTATCCGCCGTCGATCGAGGCGCGGATGTCGTCCAGCAGCTTCACGAAGAAATGCTCGTTGTGAATCGTGGCCAACGTGAAGCCGTTGAATTCGCGTGCGCGAAGCAGGTGGTCGACGTATGCGCGCGAGTAGTGACGGCACGTGTAGCAGTCGCATCCTTCCTCCAGCGGGCCGAAATCGAACTTGTGCTGGGCGCGTTTGATGTTGTATCGGCCCGACCTCGTGTAGATCGCGCCGTTGCGGGCGCAACGTGCGGGGGCCACGCAGTCGAAGGTGTCGCCGCCGTTCTCCACGCAGGCGAAGATATCGTCCACGGAGGCGATGCCCAGCACATGGCGCGGGCGGTTCTCCGGCATCGCGTCGCAGATCCACGCGCAGGTGTCTCCAATGATGCGCTTCTCGATTGCGCCGCCGATTCCCACGCCGTCGAAGTCCAGCGAGGCGATCTGCGAGGCCGCGCGCCGGCGTAGATCCTCGTAATTCGCGCCCTGCACCACGCCATACAAGGCCTGATAGGGCTTGCCCAGCCGCTCAGCCGTCAGCCGCTGGTGCTCGTCCACGCATCGGCGGGCCCAGCGGAAGGTGCGCTCCACCGAGTCCTCCTGGTAGGAGCGGGTGTTCATCAGCGTGGTGAGTTCGTCGAACGCGAACATGATGTCTGCGCCGATTTTGTGCTGGATGCCCATCGAAATCTCAGCGGAGAAACGATGTGCGTCACCATTCAAAGGCGACTTGAACGTCACGCCGTCCTCATCCACCCAGGCCATGCGCTCCTTGCCCTTGGCGATGATGTCGTCCGACTTCATGCCGGTCACGTCCATTGCCAGCGTCTTCTTGAAGCCGACGCCCAGCGACATCACTTGGAAACCGCCAGAATCGGTGAACGTGGGCCCATCCCAGTTCATGAAACGCGCCAAGCCGCCGGCCGCGTCCAGCACGTCCTCGCCCGGGCGCTCGAACAGGTGGAAGGCGTTGGCCAGCAGGCACTGTGCGCCTAGATCCTTCATCTGCTCGGGCAACACGGCCTTCATCGCGGCTTGCGTGCCCACCGGCACGAAGGCAGGCGTGCGAATATCGCCGTGGGGCGTGTGAATGATGCCGGTGCGGCCGTATCGGGCACCGTCTCGCCCAAGCCCGCTGGCCGTGGATGGCAGGCGGGTGATCGTTTCGAAATGGAAGGCGCTGCGGTCGCCGGGCTGTCCGGGCTGTGCGCCCAACGGATGTTCAAGAAGGCTGATCGTCATATGTTCACTTTAGGCAGAAGGGCCAGAAAAGGGCCGGAAATTGTGAAGAACTCGGTTTCGAGGGGCGGATTTCGCCGCTCCCGAACGTCTACTTCCGCTTCAAGGGGCTCCCGGTCAAGTAGGCCGGCTGCAAAAATGGCGGAATGGCGTTAAATGAGGGCCCTTGATACTCGGAATTGACCGCGCGAACAGCCCCTTGAAGTGCAAGTAGATGTTCCCGAAACAGGAAATCAGCCCCTCGAAGCCGAGATGCCCATAAGACTCTGCGATGATTACGCATAGACTTTCAATCAACGTTCAGAAAACCTCCAGATTGACTGCCTTTACTACTGAGGTAGCACACGAGAAGTGGCAATGGGCAAGTGCCCGAATAGCCGCCGAACAGACGTGATAGGAATTTAGGAAAAGGAGCAGCAATGGCTGACGAATTTAACCCGCAGGGCGTCGACCAGACCCCGCGGAATAACGAAAACCCCAATAGTACTGCCGATACCGGCAACGCCGAGCCGAAGAACCCGTTTGTGGGTGGCGACTCGGTTGATGCCGGCAACGCCAGCGATTCCAGCGAGCAGCAAGCCCCGGTTTCCTCGGCCGCCCTCGCTGCCGATCAGCAGCCTACGCAAGCCGCTACCGACACTGCCGCCACCGAGCCCATCCCGGACTACGCCTCCGCCAAGGGCGAGAGCACGGTGGTCTCCTCCTCGCCGGCTTCTCCGGCAGCACCGGCCGCAGGCCAGACCTCGGCCACAACTCCGCTGTATCGTCCGGCCCCGGAATATGGCGCTTATGGTCCGACCCCGACTCAGGCACAGGGCCAGCAGGGCGGCCAGGCCGGCAGCAATGCCCAGCCCACGCAGCAATTCCCGTTCGGTCAGCCTGCACAGCAAACCCTACAGGGCCAGCAGGGCAACCGCAATCCCTACTACACCAATAACCCGCAGCCGCAGGGCAACGGCAATCCGTTCAATCCGCCCACGCAGCCGCAGCAGAACAACGGCAACCCGTTTGCCAGCCAGTCCGGTCAGAATGGCCAGAATGGCCAGCAGCCCCAGCAGGGCGGTCTGTTCGGTTTCGGCACTCCCGGTACCGGTACGCCGAACGGTCAAGGCCCGGCCCAGCCGGGACAGCCCGGTCAGCCCAGCCCCGCCAAGCAGGGCATGTCCAAGACGGCGAGCAACATCCTCATCGCCGTGGTCGCCGCCGTTCTGGCTGCGGCCCTCTGCCTGGGCCTCGGCTACGGTGCCCTCACCAGCGGCCTGATCACCTTGCCGACCAGCAATTCGCTGTCCAACGTCAGCTCGAATAAGTCCGGCTCCGGGTCCGCCACCGCCAAGAGCGGCGAAGCCCCCGACTGGCAGACTGTCGCCAGCGATGTCTCCGGCTCCGTGGTCTCCATCCAGACCGCGTTGAGCAACGGCACCGCCAAGGGCTCCGGTGCCATCATCGACACCGAAGGCCACATCATCACCAACAACCACGTGATCTCCGGTGCCCAGCAGATTCAGGTGACGCTTGCCAACGGCAACATGTATTCCGCCACGCTCGTCGGCACTGACGCCACCACCGATCTTGCGGTCATCAAGCTCGACAACCCGCCGAGCGACCTCAAGGCCGTGGAATTCGCCGATTCCGACAAGCTCGCCGTCGGCGAGAACGTGATGGCCATCGGCAACCCGCTCGGCTACGACGACACCGCCACCACCGGTATCGTCTCCGCCCTGAACCGCCCGGTGACCGTGACCGACGACAACAACAACGAGATCGTCACCAACGCCGTCCAGATCGACGCGGCCATCAACCCCGGCAACTCCGGCGGCCCGACCTTCAACGCGGCCGGCCAGGTGATCGGCATCAACTCCTCGATCGCCTCCACCGCCACCTCCTCCGACTCCGCCGGCTCCATCGGCATCGGCTTCGCCATCCCGTCCAACCTCGTCAAGCGTGTGGCCGACGAAATCATCAAGGACGGCAAGGTCAAGCACGTTGCCCTCGGCGTGGTCATCAAGTCCGACACGGTTGAAGCCGACGGCGTGACCCGCGGCGGCGCGACCATCACCAAGTCCAGCGCCACCGGCAGCGCGGTCGTCTCCGGCGGCCCGGCCGACAAGGCCGGCCTTAAGGAGGGCGACACCATCGTGGCCTTCAACGGCAACGCCGTGAACAACAACTACTCGCTGCTTGGTTACGTTCGTGCCGCGGCTTTGGGAGACAAGGTGACGCTGACCATCGTGCGCGACGGCAAGACCATGGATGTGGACGTGACGCTCGATCAGGAGGAGTCGTCGGTGAACGGTTCGTCCAGCTCCGATTCCAACGGCAACAGCCAGAATAAGCAGAACAACCAGAATGGCAATGGCCAGAACGGTTACGGTAACGGTAACGGCAATGGCAACAGCGATGGCGGCGCCGGTGACGGCGGCGGCTTCTCCGACCCATTCGGCCTGTGGTAAAGCCGACTCGACAACGTCACACGGTGTTGAGCGGTAACCGCTGAACACCGTGTCAGACAAGCAAAGGCCCGTGGCAGTGAGCAAACTCCTGCCACGGGCCTTTCGTATGCGCTATTGTGCCCTGCGCCCATGCCGCCAACGTAGTTTCGATATCCGGCATGTCGCGCAACGCTCGTTGATAGGGTAGGTCAAGCACTGAGTTCGGGCGGTGCTCCGAACAAAGCGCATAATTCAATACAAAACTGAACATTTCTTTACGCCGTGTATCGGAAGGTCGCGCGGGAGCCGAGCAAAGCGAAGCCCCAGGCAAAGCCGCCGGTGGGTTAACAAGGCGTGACCGCAGCGCCGATTGCGCGGGCCACGCTTACCGTACCGCAATCGACTCCGTATACGAGCGTAAGGAGCAATGATGAGCAGACTCATCAGATTCTTCACCAAAATTCTCGACATCTGCAAGCTTGTGCCGATGCTTCCGGTCGTCGTCATCGCCGCAATTCCGTTGGCTTTACTAGGCGATTGGCGTCCGTGGGGCAATGCGATGGCGATTCCGGTACTTGGCAATCCGGGCTTCGGCCAGTGGCTGGTTATCGCATCGGTGCTGATTATCGTGATTGACACTGTGCGCGGCATGATTGACGATTTGCGCCACGGGCAGGTCGGGGTTGATGTGCTGGCCGTGGTCGCGATCCTCTCCACCGTGGCCGTCGCCGAATACTGGGCAAGTTGGGCGGTGACGCTGATGATTACGTCCGGCGAGGCCATTGAGGAATACGCCCAAGCCAAGGCCGAGCGCAGTCTGACCGCGCTTATGGAAGCCGCGCCGCAGACCGCGCACGTCGTCAACCTGCCTGGTGTGGGGTGTGGGTTTGCTACCGATAAGGGCGATTCGTCCGATGGCTTCCGGCGTGTGGGCTTGGCGTCGGCTGCGGCCGCCGCGCACCGCTTCGACACGGTGCCGGTCGAGCAGGTGCAGCTGGGCGATGTACTCATGGTGCTGCCGGGCGAAACTGTGCCGGTTGACGGTGAGCTGCTGTCCGGCACGGCCACGCTCGACCTGAGCAATATCAACGGTGAGCCGGTGCCGCGTGAAGTGTTCGCCGGCGCCCGCGTGATGTCCGGCGCGGTGAACGGCTCGACTGCATTGACCATGCGTGCCACCCAGGTGGCCGCCGATTCGCAGTACCAGCGCATCCTCGAGCTCGTGGCCTCCGCGCAGGAGTCGCGCCCGGCCGTGGTAAAAACCGCCGACCGCTTGGCTGTGCCCTTTACCGTGCTCTCGCTGATGATTGCCGGCATCGCATGGGCGATGTCCGGGGTGCCGACGCGATTCGCCCAGGTGCTGGTGCTGGCCACGCCCTGCCCGCTGCTCATCGCCGCACCGGTGGCGTACATCGCCGGAACCGGACGCCTCGCCGCAGCCGGCGTGCTTATCAAAGCGCAGGACGTGCTGGAAAACCTTGGCCGCGTCACGCAGGTGTTCTTCGACAAGACCGGTACGCTCACCGTCAAGCAGCCGCAGGTCGTGCGCGTCGAGATGCTGCCCGGTGCCGCAACCCGTCTCAACGAAGACCATGTGCTGATGATGGCCGGCGTGGTGGAAAGCTACTCGGTGCACATCCTGTCCAAAGGCATCGCCAAGGCCGGAACGGAGGCGATGGCCCGATTGCGCCAGCGGTTCGAGGATGGTCAGCGGCTCTGCCCCGAGCCGGAGGCCAGCTGGCCCGGCCATGGACGGGAGTATCCGGTCATCAAGAATATCAATGAAGATGCCGGCAAAGGCGTTTCCGGCGAGGTGAACGGACATGCGGTGCGCGTTGGCCGGCTGTCTTTCGCGGCCGCCGGGGAGGAAGGATTCTTGGCGGTCGATCGGACCGCCCCCAGTCGGTCTGAGGATGACCTGCGCACACGATTTGGGCTGCTTCAGCCGGACGAAATGGCGTCGTATGTGTCTGTTGATGGTCAGCTGATCGCGCGCATCGTGCTGCGCGATGTGCCGCGCGCCAACGCCAAGGCAGCGCTCGCCAAACTGCATGAGTTGGGCGTCACCAAGCTCGCCATGCTTACCGGTGACAAGCGGGCTTCCGCCAATATCATTGCCAGCGAAGTCGGCATTGACGAGGTTCACGCCGAACTGTTCCCGGAGGATAAGGTAGCCGCAGTCAGGGCCGCTACAGGAGCCGGCAAAACCGTCACGATGATGGTTGGTGACGGTGTGAATGATGCCCCGGTGCTCGCTGTTGCCGATATCGGCGTGGCCATGACCGATGGCACGTCCACCGCCGCTTCCGAAAGCGCTCAGGTGGTCATTATGAATGACAATATCGCCGCCGTGCCGCGCGCCATCGCCATTGCACGCCGCACCAAGCGCGTGATGCTTCAAGCCGTAATCGCGGGCCTTGTGCTTGCCACCATCGGCATGATTGCCGCCGCGTTCAACCTTATCCCGGTCGTCGTCGGTGCCTTCCTCCAGGAGGCCATCGACGTGGTGAGCATCCTCTGGGCCCTCACTGCCCTAATTGATCGGGATTGATTAAGAATATGAGGCTTCTGCTGTTTTTGTAGGTCAGTTGACTGACCGGGATGGTCGTATGTCGAGTCCACCGCATCGAAACATAATCGGGGCGATACGGTTGGTGACGTGGCGGAAACGGAAATCCCACCCACGAAAGCAGCAATAGCATCGGAGTTATTCATTAGGTCGATTTGACGTTTATTAGGTCGGTCCTTGGTCGGAGCGGCCCTTGAAACCCCGCCGTTCCAAGGGATGGCTTCAGCACCCTCCGACCTAATGAACGAAGAAATGACCTAATGAATGCAATCGAGGTCGTAAAGAGCCGTTGGAGGTGACGTCTTCAGTGTCATCAAGGGATTCGCCGGTTGTGCAGTATTGTTATTGTTCTGCGGCGGCTCTTTACCGTCGGCCTTCTAGCCAATCGAGGGCGGAAGTGACGCGGATTCCTTGTGAGACATAACTATGTTCAACCCGACTGGTTACGTACTGTTGCTCACACGGTATACCGAGAACATTGCCAATTAAAGTGAGGTGCCGAGCGAATCGGTCATGATAGGTTTGTCCGGATTTGATTTCTATGAGCATACGGTTGTTAGGATCGGTGAAATCCAACAAATCCACCTCGACCTTGCTGGCATCGCGGTAGAAGAATAATTGTGGCTCCTGATTGGCGTTCAAATGCTGTTTCATGGTTTCCGCAATGATGAGGTTTTCAAATATATCGCCGAACTTGGGGTGCGCAACCAGTGCTTCGACCGTCCGAATGCCCAAGAGATGGCACAGCAAGCCAGTGTCATAAAAATAGAGTTTCGGCGTTTTGACCACCTGTTTGCGTGCGTTCGTGTAGAACGGTATGAGATGGAATGCGATGTAACTTGATTCCAGAATCGACATCCATGCCTTTACGGTTCGCGGACTTACACCAAGTTCATTGGCGATGTTGGTGTAGTTTATGAGTGCTCCGGAACTGAGTGCGCAAAGAGTCAAGAATCGGCGGAAGTCAGCCAAATTGCGTACATCAAGATATTCGGAAACATCACGTTCGATATAAGTGTCGATGTAGTTCGAGAAGAACAGATTGAGCGGCATTCTCGTGTCGTAAATGCGTGGATAACCGCCTTGCAGCATAAACGTATCCGGAGTAAGGGCCTGATCCGCCTTGCATGCTTCTTGGAATGAGAACGGCAATAACTTGACCAAACCGACTCGGCCTGCCAGTGATTGTTGAATACGCTTGAGTAGTAGGAAATTTTGAGAACCAGAGAGAACATATTGTCCTTGTTCGCTACGTTCGTCGGAAGCCACTTGAATCATGGAGAACAAATCAGGAGCATATTGAGCTTCATCCACTATGAGCTTGGAAGGACGCTGCCGAATGAATCCCACCGGGTCGTCAATGGCGGCTTTGCGTGTCTCAGGATTTTCCAGATTCACGTAGTCATAATCAGGGAACATGGCTTTTGCCAGCGTGGATTTGCCGCTTTGCCGAGGCCCGGTAATAGAGACCACGGGAAACCATTGCGCAAGTTGTTTGGCCTGTTTCCCGAGCGCGCGTGGAATCATCGATGCCTCTTTCCCATAATCCGACATTACTGATTATCATAATCTTACATTAGAGAAACCCATAATCCTACATTAGGGAAACCCATAATCTGACATTAGCAGTGCTCGTAGGTTTCCCAAACGCACAAACTATGGCCTAATACACAGAATTCCCACCACTCGCCCTCTGTTGCAACGGAAGGCTTTGCGTTAGGCTAGAGCGCGTGACTGAATCTGTGAATACTGAACTCCGCATTGCTGTAATTGGCGCTGGTCCGGCCGGCGTCTACTCATCCGATATCTTCCTGCGCCAGCTCAAGAAGCTGGGCGAAGAACTTGGCCTCGGCACCGAAGCGCGCATCGACCTGTTCGAGAAGCTGCCGGTGCCGTTCGGCCTGGTGCGTTACGGTGTGGCCCCGGACCACCCGTCCATCAAGTTCATCGCCTCCGCGCTTGAGAAGACGCTCGACAACCCGAACATCCACCTCTACTGCGACGTGGAATTCGGCAAGGACGTGACTCTTGACGACCTGTTGGCCCGTTACGACGCCGTGCTGTTCGCCACCGGCGCGGTCAAGGACAAGCCGCTGAACCTGCCCGGTGCCGACCTTGAAGGCGTGTACGGCGCCGCCAAGTTCGTCGAATGGTATGACGGCTACCCCACCGGTGCCCGCGAATGGCCGCTTACGGCCGAGAACGTCGCCGTGATCGGCGGCGGCAACGTGGCCATGGACGTGGCCCGCGAACTCATGCGCAACGCCGACGACCTCAAGGCCAAGACCGACATTCCGGACAACGTGTACGAGGGCATCGGCCAGAACAAGGCCAAGGTGCTCCACCTGTTCATCCGCCGTGGCGTGGCCCAGGCCAAGTTCAGCGTGCAGGAACTGCGCGAGATGGAGAAGCTGCCCGGCGTGCAGCTCATCATCAACGAGGACGACTTCGATCTGGACGACGAGACCATCGAGGTGGCCGGCAAGGACAAGCTCACCCGCCAGATGGTCGAGGAGCTGTTCGCCGTCCGCGAGATGGCCGAAGACATGGAAGATGACGGCGACGTCGACTTCGAAGGCAACCCGGCCGACCGCAAGTACTACGTGCACTTCAACTCCGCCCCCACCGAGATCCTCGGCGAGGACGGCAAGGTCAAGGCCATCCGCGTGGAGCGCACCGAAACCGGTGCCGACGGCAAGATGCACCGCACCGGCGAGTTCACCGACTACCCGGTCGAGGCCGTCTACCACGCCATCGGCTACAAGCCCGCCGAAGCTCCCGGTATCACCTACGACGAGCACGGCGCCCACCTGGCCAACGCCAACGGCGACGGCCGCATCACCACCGAGGCCGACGGCGGCAAAGTGCGCGACCGCCTGTACGCCACCGGTTGGGCCAAGCGCGGCCCGGTGGGCCTGATCGGCTCCACCAAGTCCGATGCGCTCGCCATCGTGACCAACATGCTCGAGGATCTGGCCAAGGCCGCTGAAGGTGGCCGTGTGGCAGCCGACCGCGACCCCGAATCCATCGACCGACTGCTGGCCGAGCGCGGCATTCGCCCGATCGACTTCGCCGGCTGGAAGAAGGTCGACGCTTTCGAGCGCGCCGAGGGTGCCAAGGAAGGCCGCGAGCACAAGAAGGTCATCGAGCCCGACCAGATGCGCGAGCTCGCCCACGCCTGACGGCCCGCCCACGCCCGTCCGGCATTCGTCCGGCATTCGTCCGGCATTCGTCCACCCGGCCGCGCCCCGTGCGGACGCGGCCGGGCTCGGGGCCGGACGGGCCGGGCGAATATGGGACATTTCTCGCGGCGCATATCCAGCAATCATTCAGCATGCGATTTTAGTGTGTGCATTATGGATGCCAAAGTACGGGTGCATGGCCATTTCAACGGCCTGAAGACAACGCTGCTGTTTGCCCTGATGTGGGCCATCATCATGCTGATTTGGTGGGCCACGGGCGGCAGTCGGCAAACCCTGAGCATCTATATCGTCATCGGCCTGATTACCACGTTCGGCACCTACTGGTTCTCCGACAAACTCGCCATCGCCTCCATGGGTGCGCGGGAAGTCAGCGAACAGGAAGCCCCGGAAATCTACCAGATCGTGCGTGAACTGAGCGCCAAGGCCGGCAAGCCGATGCCGCGCATCTACATCGCCCCCACCATGAGCCCGAACGCCTTCGCCACCGGACGCAACGAACGGCACGCGGCTGTCTGCTGCACCCAAGGCATCCTGCAGATTCTCAACGCCCGTGAACTGCGTGGTGTGCTGGGCCACGAACTTATGCACGTGTACAACCACGACATCCTGACTTCCGCCATCGCCTCTGCCATGGCCACTGTCATCTCCTATCTGGGCTATTCGCTGATGTATTTCGGTGGCGGCTCGCGAGACGACCGCGATAGTTCCGGTGGCCTCGGCCTGATCGGCGCATTGCTGAGCGTGATTCTCGCGCCGATTGCCGCGTCTTTGATCCAGATGGCCATCTCCCGCACCCGCGAATACGACGCCGATGAAGACGGCAGCTTGCTCACCGGCGATCCCGAGGCCCTGGCTTCCGCGCTGAACAAGATTTCCTACGGCGCACAGACCGCGCCGATGCGCAAAACCGCCGGCACCCAGTCCGTCTCCGCAATGATGATCGCCAACCCGTTCTCCGCGGTCGGTTTCTCGCGCTTGTTCTCCACGCACCCGCCGACCGATGAGCGCATAGCGCGTCTCATGCAGATGGCCAACGAAATGAACGGCACGCCGATCGCTCCGCCCACCTACTCCACGCGCGTCGGCAGGTGACGTGCTAGGATAACTATTCGTGCCTCGTTTGGCTGAGCATGCTCGTCACGTGAGGTGCAGCAGCCGTAAGGCATGCGGACATAGTTCATCGGTAGAATGAAAGCTTCCCAAGCTTTAGAGGCGGGTTCGACTCCCGTTGTCCGCTCCATTGATTTTCAATGATTTTCATTATTTCCGGGAAAGTGTCGCGCACGATCGCAAAACTACGCGCTATTTGAGCGCTTTGCCCGCGGAACCCAGCTGCCGGCAAGCCTCGACCACGCGGGCGGACATGGAATCCTCAGCCTTACGGCCCCAAGAACGCGGATCGTAGAACTTCTTCTCGCCCACTTCGCCGTCGATCTTCAGCACCTTGTCGTAGTTCTCGAACACGTGGTCGGCGATTGGACGGGTGAAGGCGTACTGGGTATCGGTGTCGATGTTCATCTTGATCACGCCGTAGCTTACAGCTTCGGCGATTTCTTCCGGGCGTGAACCGGAGCCGCCGTGGAACACCAGCTCAAACGGCTTGCCGTTGGGGAAATCGACTATGCCGGCCGCGCTAGGCAACTCGCCTTCGGCCACCGCGCGCGCCACACGCGCCTGAATGTCGCCGAGTAGCGACGGACGCAGCTTGACCACGCCGGGCTTGTAGGCGCCATGCACATTGCCGAATGTGAAAGCGGCCATGTACCGGCCACGTTCGCCCAAACCCAGTCGGCGGGCGACTTCGAGGCCATCTTCCGGAGTGGAATACAGCTTTTCATTGATTTCGGCGGAGTGACCGTCTTCCTCACCGCCGACCGCGCCGATTTCGATTTCGAGCACGGTGTGCGCCTTCTGCGACTTGTCGAGCAGTTCCTCGGCGATGTCCAGATTTTCCTTGAGCGGCACGGTGGAGCCATCCCACATATGCGACTGGAATGTAGGCTCCTGTCCTCGTGCCACCTGATCGGCCTCATGCGCGAGCAGAGGACGCGCCCACTCATCCAGATACTGCTTGGCGCAGTGATCGGTGTGCAGAGCGATGGTGATGTTCGGGTATTTCGCAGCCACTTCATGTGCGAAAGCCGCCAGTGCCAGCGAGCCGGTAACGCGATCGTTGACTCCCCTGCCGGAGACGTAGGCCGCGCCTCCCACGGAAATCTGGATGATGCCGTCGGACTCGGCGTCTGCGAAGCCCTTCAACGCAGCATTCAGTGTCTGTGAGCTGGTTACGTTGATGGCTGGATAGGCGTAACCGCCTCGGCGGGCGGCCTCGAGCATTTCGGCATAGCGTTCCGGTGTTGCGATCGTCATGGCTTCATTATCGCGCGAGGCATGCCCTCTAGGCTCCGTTCTTCAACCTGTGCGCTGTGCGATTGGTCACAGCGCCGCCTCGTACGAGTAGAAATTCGTCACCCATTCCGGGTTGTCGCACCTCCAGCCTCGCCCTGCGTGAGACGAAACTTCGCAGGGTAGAGGGTGTAAGGTAGTCTGTTTCCGGCGGAATCGTGCGAATGCGGAGGTGCATCATGCCTGGAATTGTTCTTATTGGTGCTCAGTGGGGCGACGAGGGTAAAGGCAAGGCTACCGATCTGATCGGCACCAAGGTCGATTACGTCGCACGCTTCAACGGCGGCAACAACGCGGGCCATAGCGTGGTGGTCGGCGATGAGTCGTACGCCCTGCATCTGCTGCCCTCCGGCATCATCAACCCGAACCTGACCCCGGTGATCGGCAACGGCGTGGTCGTGGACCCGGAAGTGCTCTTCGAGGAGATCGACGGCTTGGAATCCCGCGGCATCGATTGCTCCCACCTCAAGGTGAGCGAGGCCGCACACATCATCGCGCCCTACCACCGCACACTCGACAAGGTGACTGAACGCTTCCTTGGCAAGCACAAGATCGGCACCACCGGCCGTGGCATCGGCCCAGCCTACGCGGACAAGATCAACCGTGTCGGCATCCGCGTGCATGACCTGTTCAACGCCGACCATCTGCACGACAAGGTGGAGGCCAGCCTGCACCAGAAGAACCAGATGCTGGTCAAGCTCTACAACCGTCGTCCGATCGACGTGGACGAGACCACCGACGAGCTGCTCAAGCTCGGCGAACGCCTCAAGCCGTACGTGGCCAACACCGGCCTGATTCTCAACAAGGCGCTTGACGAAGGCAAGACCGTACTGTTTGAAGGCGCTCAGGCCACCATGCTTGACGTGGACCACGGCACCTACCCGTTCGTCACCTCTTCCAACCCGACCGCCGGCGGCGCCTGCACCGGCACCGGCGTGGGCCCCACCAAGATCACCCGCGTAATCGGCGTCTCCAAGGCCTACGTCACCCGCGTGGGCGAAGGCCCATTCCCCACCGAACTGCTGGACGAGTCCGGCGAATGGCTGCGTCAGCAGGGCCACGAGTTCGGCGTGACCACTGGCCGCCCGCGTCGCTGTGGTTGGTTCGATGCGGTCGTCAACCGTTACGCCTCCCAGGTCAACGGCCTGACCGACATCGTGCTCACCAAGCTCGACGTGCTCACCGGCCTGAAGGAGATTCCGATCTGTGTGGCCTACGACGTGGACGGCGAACGTCACGACGATATGCCGACCGATCAGGCCGCTTTCGCCGCCGCCAAGCCGATTTACGAGACCATGCCCGGCTGGGACGAAGACATCTCCGACTGCCACTCCTTCGACGAGCTGCCCGCCACCTGCCAGGCCTACGTCAAGCGTTTGGAAGAGCTGAGCGGCTGCCGTATCTCCGCGATCGGCACCGGTCCGCAGCGTGATCATGTCATCCAGATCAATTCGCTGGTCGACTGACCGTCTGCAACGAATTTCCCGGCTTGACTGGTAACGACGCGGCACATGATATCCGCCGGCTGATTCCGCGATTCGACCACTTGAAGTGGAAGATGGCGGCGGCCGGCATAGTCATTGGTCTGGTTTCAGGATTGCTGGTTGTCGTATACCGTCTCGGCATCGAATACGGCACGGATGCGTCCCGTTGGATATATGCGCGGATTCGCGAGACCCCGTGGCTGATTGCGCCGTGGGCGGTTGCCGCGGTGGCGGCCGCGCTGGCGATCGCGTGGATGGTCGGCAAGGAGCCGATGGCTGGTGGCAGCGGCATCCCGCAGACCAACGGCGTGGTGATATGCGGCTTGAAGATGCGTTGGCAGACGATTCTGCCAGTCCGTTTCGTCGGTGGACTGTTGGGCGCGTTGTTTGGTCTGTCGCTCGGCCGTGAGGGGCCGTCCATTCAGATTGGTGCGTCGGGCGCGCAGTGTGTGTCCCACCGTTTGCGCGGCCGCCGCCGTGAGGACATGCAGGAGCATTATCTGGTCACCGCCGGTGCCGCGGCCGGCTTGTCCGCCGCGTTCAGCGCGCCGCTGTCCGGCATGATGTTCGCTTTGGAAGGGGTGCATCGGAGTTTTTCCCCTGCGATTCTGATGGGCGCCACCGCCGCATCGCTGACCGCCGATTTCGTCTCAAAATACTGTTTCGGTCTGCGTCCGGTTTTGGATTTCGGTGATATCGGTCAGCTGTCGTTGGAAGAGTATGTGTGGCTGATTCCGTTGGGATTGGTGGCCGGTTTGGTTGGTTCGCTGATGAACCGCTCGTTGCTTGGCTTCCAGACGCTGTACGGCAAACTGCCGGCATGGAGCCGCCCGATGATTGCGATTGCGATCGCGTTGCCTGTCGGCATCTGGTTGCCCGATGTGCTCGGCGGCGGCTCGAATCTGATTGATACCGCCGAACATGCGCGCGTCGGCTTGGGAATGCTGTGTCTGCTGTTCGTGGCGAAGATGCTGTTCACATCCACGAGTTTCGGCTCAGGCGCGCCTGGCGGTATTTTCATGCCGATTCTTGCGGTCGGTTCGTTGGCCGGCGGCATCTGCGGTGAAGTGTTGCATCGATTCGGTGATCTGCCATCCGACGCAGTGGCGGTGTTTGCGGTGTGCGTGATGACGGGCACGCTCGCCGCGTCCGTGAAAACGCCGATCACGTCGATTCTGTTGGCTGTGGAGATGTCTGGAACGTTGACGCACATGCTGCCGGTCGCGGCCGTCGCTTTCGTCGCGCTGTTGGTGTCCGATTTGCTGCGCACCAAACCGATTTATGGGGAGTTGCTGGAGCGGTACGTGCGCGCGCAAGGCATGCAGATGGCGATCGCAAGCCATGTGGGCAGCGGCATTATGGAACTGCCATTGGAAATGGGAGCGATTGCGGACGGCAAGCGGGTGCGTGACGTGCGTTGGCCGTCTGGGTGCCTGATCATCGGCCTGCGTCGCGGCGAAAGCGAGATCGTGCCGCGCGGCGATACACGGCTGCGTGCCGGCGACTATCTGGTGGTGCTGTTCAGTGGCGAGGAGGAGCGCGAGGTGCGACCTGCGATGCGGCGGCTGTGTGATGCCCGGCTTGACTGAGCCTGGCTGAATTCGGCTGGACTCTGGATGTACGAATCTGCGGAATCGGACATCCAGGGTGCATACGTTGGCGCTCCGTGTAAACTCATATGCGTTAGGAAGGCGGCAACCGCGGCCCAGCTCGTTGTTGCACGGCCTATGGGCGGAACAACGCTGTCCGCGGAAGGCCAGTACAGGGGGAGCGCAATGGAATCGCAAGAACAATCGCCGGGAGACGTGGTGACTGCGGGTGAGGACTCACATCCCATCACGCAGGCAATCGACACTGTTGAGGTGACGCATGCTGGTGCAACCGCGCCCGCCGCTAACACCATGAATCCGCCTACGATTCCCCTGGCACCGATGAAACGTATGCAGGCGCGGTTCAATCCGCTCGCCGACGGACTGATGTATGTTGTGGTGTTCGTCGGTGGATTTGTTGGAGTCGGCTGTCGGCATGCGTTGGATATGCTTCTGCCGTCGGTCAGCGGGACGCCGTTCGTTGTGGGCACGTTTGTGTCGAATATGGTCGCCTGCTTCCTGTTCGCGATGCTGACCGAATTCATGGCGACCGCTTCGTGGCTGCGTCGCCGGGTGCGGCAGGTTGTCAGCCGTGGCGTTGGGCTCGGCTTGCTCGGCGGGCTTTCGACGATGTCCGGCGTGATGCTGGAAACGATGGAAGGTCTGCACGAGCGGCATATCGCCAGTGCGCTTGGCTATCTTGCGGGAAATTTTGCAGGCGGTTTGCTCACTGCCGCCGCCGGCGTGGTTCTGATGCAGGCACTGCTGTCACGGAGTACTCGAAAGCGGGTTCGGGGTGCGTTTTCAGCTGTTTCCGTTTCCGATTCTGCCGAATCGGACACGCAGGGCGTACGCCATGTGAAAGTGGCCGACGTGGCGCGTTCTGCCGCGCAGGCCGCAATGGAAGCCGCGCAGGCGGCGCAGCAGGCCGCGCAGACGGCCCAGCAGATTGCACAGACGGGACAGGTCCCGCGAGTCGAAACACCAACCGTGCCGCCGACCGCCAGCCAGCCTATGCAGACAGGCCGCGTTCCGCAGATTCCTCCGCTGGCCGTTCCTCAGCTGACGCAGCCGGCGCATCCGTTGCTGCGCGAGCCGGATACTCCAGACTTGGGGCAGCTGCCCGAGATTCAGCAGTCGCAACCAATCCAGCAGCCCCAGCAGCAGTCGCAGCCAATCCAGCAGCCGGCCAACCCGCTTCCACCCAGCTTCGAGCCCAAACCGATCACTGCGGAGATTTCGCTTGTCGCCGACCCGACTACCGGGGAGGTGCGCTGATGATGTGGATGATCTGTCTGTTCGGCGGTCTGGGAGCCATGGCCCGTTACGTGCTCGACGTGTCAATTCAACGAGGCTGGAACCGCGAGAATCGAAGAACGAACCGCAACTTCCCGCTATCCACGCTCGTCATCAACGGCGTCGCCTCGCTATGCGCGGGCATCGCCATGATGTCCTACTATTCGCAATCGGTGGATATGGACACGGTCATGATGTTCGTTGTCGGATTTCTCGGTGGTTTCTCAACATTCTCCACGGCGCTCAACGAAGTGGTTTCATTGATTCGCCAGCGTCGTTTTACGCTGGCTCTGGGCTATGGAATAGCAACCGTCGCGGTGCCTCTCATTTGCGTGGCCGCCGGTTTCGGCATTGCGCTGCTTGCCAATCCGGCGTAATTTTCACGTTACACGGACGGTCGCTGAGTAACGTGAAAGAAATCTGAGCGCCACCGCCATCAAGGCCGCCAGTCCGGATGCAACGCTGGTGATTGCATTCGACCAGACCAAGCCGCTGCTGAAGGCCTTCGCCTCCGCAGGAGTCGACACTAAGAAGCTGTATTTCGTTGCCGGACTGTCGAACAGGTTCGAGAGAATGTAAATGAATGTAATATTTCGTGGTAAGCACGTGAGCATACAACGATAGAACAGTGATAACGGGGAAGGTGCGATCATGGTCGGCATGCGCGATGTGGCGAAGAAGGCCGGGGTGTCTCTGAGCACCGTCTCGCTGGTGGTGAACGGCAACGGGTACGTGTCTGATGACATGCGCGAACGTGTGCGCAAAGCCATGCAAGCCCTCAATTATGTGCCGAACGAGCTTGCCCGCAATCTGTATCATGATTGCACGAATCTGGTCGGCGTCATCGTGCCTACCATCCGCCACCCGTTCTTTGCGACGTTTACCGCACATCTGCAGCATGCACTCGCCGCGCAAGGATTACGCACTATGCTGTGCTCTACCGCAGATGAGGCGGATGGCGAAATCCAGTATGTCGACATGTTGCGTCGGCACATGATGGACGGCATCGTCATGTGTGCGCACACTTCGCATCCCGGCGATTATTGGACGTCGATTCATCGCCCGATCGTCGCGTTCGACCGTGTGCTTGGAGACGGTATTTCGTCAATCGGATCCGACCACGAGCAGGGTGGGCGATTGATTGCGCAGATGCTGATCCGCAATGGTGCCAAACATGTGGTGATGATTGGCGGTCCGCGAGATCAATTCTTCGATTTGGCTGCGCGCGGAGAAGTCGAGGAAGGACCGTTCGATTTGGGAAAGACCACGTTCCCGACGGTGCGCTACTACCTCACGTTGGAACAGGAATTGACCTCCGCAGGCGTGAAATACGAGTATGTTGAAGCTGGCGAAGTGATGGATTTTGCCGGCTATCATCGTGCGGTCAGCAATGCGCTCGACAAGGTGACGACCGACGGCGTCGATGCCGTGGTCAGTTCCGATATTGGTGCATCGTTCTGCGTGCGCGAAGCGTTGGGCCGTGGAATTTCCATTCCTGACGAGCTGCAGATCGTTGCCTACGATGGTACGTATTTGACTGATTTGGCCGGCATGAAGCTGACCGCGGTCGCGCAGGATTTCTCGGCGATCGCACAGTCGGCGGCCGACCATATCGTGCAGGCGATTGCCAATGAGGAAGTGGCCGCGGCTAACGCTTCACGCAAGAACATCCCCAAGCCGTTCGAGCCGAACGTGCTTATTCCCATGACACTGGTGCCAGGCGATACCACGCGTTGATACTGTGCGTCTTCATGCGTGTGCCCGGTGTGGATCGCATCGATTTCAGCGGCGTCCACAACCGGCGAACGCCCGTCGATAGTCGTGCTCATCATTCGACTTGTGCACATGTGTCCGATTCTGCCGAATCGGACGTCTGAGTTCCGAAAAATGTGTTCTGTGTGTCCGATTCTGGAGAATCGGTCATGTGTGATGTGAATTGGGATGTTTGGATGTCCGTTTCTGCAGAATCATCTTTGCTCTGTACTCGTTGATTCGCAAATACGGCGCATGGCTCGTCATACCGGCCATGCTCGGCGGCGCGGCCTTCCTGGCGGACTCGGTGCTGACGCCGGCCGTGTCGATCTCGTCCGCCGTCGAAGGCCTGAAGACGCTGCCGGCGTTGGAGCATCTGTTCACCGAGAACAAGGATCTGACGATGATGATCACCGCGGTGATCATCGTGATCCTGTTCGCCGTGCAGTCGCGCGGCACCGAATCGATCGGCAAGGTCTTCGGCTCGGTGGTGATGGTCTGGTTCGCGTTCCTGGCGATCGTCGGCGTGGTAGCCATCGGCAACGACTGGTCCGTGCTCGCCGCACTCAACCCGTACTACGGCATCAAGTTCCTGTTCAGTCCGAATAACGCCACCGGTCTGGCGCTGATGGGCACCGTGTTCCTTTCGACCACCGGCGCCGAGGCGCTGTACTCGGATATGGGCCACGTGGGCCGCGGCAACATCTACTTCACCTGGCCGTTCATCAAGGTGGCGCTGGTGCTCAACTACTTCGGCCAGGGCGCGTGGATGCTGCACAACCAGAACAACCCCGAACTGGCCGACGCCGAGGGGATCAACCCGTTCTTCCAGATGATGGATCCGAACGTGCGCTATGTGGCCGTCGTGCTGTCGGTCACCGCCGGCATCATCGCCTCCCAGGCGCTGATTACGGGCGCGTTCACCATGGTCTCCGAGGCCACCGGCCTCAACTGGATGCCGCATCTGCAGGTCTGTTACCCTGCCCGTACCCGCGGCCAGCTGTACATTCCGGTCGTCAACGTGGTGCTGTGCGTGGCCACGCTGGCCGTGCTGCTGCTGTTCCGCGATTCGGAACATATCTCGGCGGCCTACGGCTTGGCACTGACCATCACGATGATCACCACCACGATCCTGCTGGGCATCTACCTGTGGCACCGCAGCAACAAGTTCGGCGCCGTTGTGTTCACCATCGTGTTCCTGGCGATCCAGGTCCTGTTCTTCGCCGCCTCGATGGCCAAGTTCCTGCACGGCGGCTGGTTCACGCTGCTGCTCACGCTGGCGATCCTCATGATCATGTACACGTGGAACGAGGGCACCAAGCTGGAGCGCTCGCAGCGTCGGCACATGATGCCGAAGGACTTCCTCCCCGCGCTGGACAAGCTGCACGGCGATAGCCGCATCCACCGGTTCGCGGACAACATCGTCTACCTGACCAGCGATCCGGACCTGAAGCGTCTCGATACGGACATCTTCTTCTCGATCTTCGCCGACCACCCCAAGCGCGCCCGCGCATGGTGGGCGGTGGCCGTCGAGACCACCGACGAGCCGTTCACCCGTGAGTATTCGGTCGAGAGCTTCGGTACCGACTACCTGTTCCGTGTGCGCATCCGCCTCGGCTTCAAGGTCTCGCAGTCCATCCCGGCCTACCTGCATCAGATCATGCACGATCTGGAGAAGACCGGCGAGCTGCCGAACCAGCAGTCGATCTACCCGAAGCTTGACGCCGATCCCGGCATCGGCACCATCCGCTACGTGGTGATCCACAAGGCGCTGATGCCCGAGTCGAAGGTCTCCGGCCGTGGCGCCCTCTCGCTGCAGATCAAGTACGCGATCCGCCGCGTGGCCGGTTCCCCGGTCAAGTGGTTCGGCCTGGCGCCGTACAACCCGCTGGTCGAGGTGCAGCCACTGTTCGTGTCCACGCGCCGCCCGCCGCGCCTGACCCGCGTGGCCAGCCAGGCGCCCAAGCGCGAGGGCTGAGCCGGCAGGCCGAACAGCCGGTGCGAGCCGGGTGGCCTAATGGCATGTCAGGGGGCCGCGAACCGTCATCGTACGGTTCGCGGCCTTTGCATATGCGAATGATGCAGAGTGGGCGGTACTGCTTGTGAATGTAGCGGGTGGACGGGTGACGTGGTTGATGCCTTTTGCCGTATGTTCACGGTGGCTATGCGTCGGATGGGACTGTAATTCGACTTCTTGGGATCTTTTTTGCTGCAGTGGTGCGCCAAAAGGTCTCAGCCGTCTCTGCGCCACGCCTTCCGGCAGTCAGTACAAGGTTGTACTACACTGGTGGCTGTCACACGGATGTCCCCGGTCGCCCGCGCCTCCGCGGTACATCGCTGTATGGATACGTGTCACGTATGCAGAGTGCATGCAGATATGTAGAAAGGAATCCCATGCCCCAGCAGGACCATCTGACCGCACGTCTCGTCGTCGATGACGATTTTGAGGTCGCTCCGGTCAACAATCGTCTGTTCGGTTCGTTCGTCGAGCACCTTGGCCGTTGCGTGTACACCGGCATCTACGAGCCCGACCACCCGACCGCCGACGAGCACGGCTTCCGCAAGGACGTCATCGACCTGGTCAAGGAACTCGGCGCCACCACCATCCGCTACCCGGGCGGCAACTTCGTGTCCGGCTACCGCTGGGAGGACGGCATCGGCCCCAAGCAGGAACGTCCCCGTCGACTCGATCTGGCCTGGCATTCCACCGAAACCAACGAATTCGGCCTGCACGAGATGGCCGAATGGCTTGAGGCCACCGGCGGCAACGAGCTGATGGAGGCCGTCAACCTGGGCACGCGCGGCCTGCAGGAGGCCCTGGACCTGCTGGAGTACGCGAACGTGCCCGGCGGCACCGAGCTGTCGGAACGTCGCCGCGCCAACGGCGCCGACAAGCCGTTCGATATCCGCATGTGGTGCCTGGGCAACGAGATGGACGGCCCGTGGCAGCTCGGCCACAAGTCCGCCGAGGACTACGGCATGCTCGCCGCCTCCGTGGCCGCCGGCATGCGCCAGATCGATCCGGACGTGGAACTGGTGGTGTGCGGCTCCTCCGCCCATGGCATGCCGACCTTCGGCAAGTGGGAGCAGACCGTTCTTGAGAAGACCTACGAGAACGTGAACTTCGTCTCCTGCCACGCCTACTACCAGCCGTTCTTCAAGGAGGACGGCACGCGCGACATGGCCAGCTTCCTGGCCTCCGGCGTGGATATGGACGGCTTCATCAAGGACGTGGCCGCCACCATCGACGCCACCAAGGCCCATCTGAAGAGCGCGCACGACGTGTACATCTCGTTCGATGAATGGAATGTCTGGTACCAGGGTGAGGAGCCGAGCAAGACCCCCGAGGGCATCGGCAACTGGCCGGTGGCCCCGCGTCTGCTGGAGGACATCTACACCGCCGCCGACGCCGTGGTGTTCGGCGATCTGATGATCACGCTGCTCAAGAACGCCGACCGCGTGCGCGCCGCCAGCCTGGCGCAGCTGGTCAATGTCATCGCCCCGATCATGACGGAGCCGGGCGGCCCGGCCTGGCGCCAGACCACGTTCCACCCGTTCTCCGTGACCGCGCGCCTGGCCAAGGGCGGCACCGTGCTGGAGCCGAAGCTGTCCGCCGGCACCGTGGATACGCCGCGCTATGGCGAGGTCGACGGCGTGAACGCCGTGGCCGTGCGCTGCGCCGACGGCTCGCTCGCCGTGTTTGCGGTGAACCGTTCGCTCGAGGCGACCGCCGAGTTCGAGATCAGGCTGCAGGACGGCGCGCAGCCGGCATCCGTCGAGGCGCAGACGCTGCACGACGACGATCTGTTCGCCGCGAATACGCTCTACGACCAGAACCGTGTGACCCCGCACGCCAACGGGTCGGCCATGTACGATGCCGAGTCCGGCGTGGTCCGCGTCTCCCTGCCGCCGGTGAGTTGGACCGCCCTGCACATCAAGTGACGCGATGGGCCGCGCGGTCCGTTCCGGAGAAGGACGGATCGCACGGCCCTTGCTTCCCGGGCCGGGCGGAAGGGACCGGACCGGCCGGGGAAAACGCGTTATGCTGGAATCAGACGGGCGTTCCGCCTGAACCGTGCGGAACATGCCCGATGGTGCGACGAGAGGGGTGCTGTGGCGAAACGGGTGACCATCACCGACGTGGCGCGCGAGACGGGCGTCTCCATCAAAACGGTGTCGAATGTGCTGAACAACACCGGCAGTATGCGCCCGGAGACGCGCCAGCGTGTCCAGGATGCCATCGAACGCCTCGGATACCGCGTTAACGTGTCCGCCCGCGCCATGAAAACCGGCGGCACGAAGCTCATCGGACTGGCCATCACCGATTTCTGCCAGCCGTTCATGCCCTATCTCGCCGACAGCATCGTGGCGGCGGCACGTTCCCGCGGGTACGCGGTGATCACCGATACCTACAACAGCGCCGGCGGCTTGGCGCAGGCGATCCCGGAGACGAAGAAGCTGGCCGCGGACGGCTGGATTTTCTTCATGGGCTCGCCGATCACGGATCGCACGATACTGCACCAGCCGTATCCGTTGGTGATTGTGGGCGATTACGATACGCAGGGACTGGCCGATTGGGTCACGATGCCGAACGTGGAGGCCGTACGCACCGCGGTGGGGGCGCTGCTGGATTCGGGATGCCGTAGGATCGCGTTGATCGGCGGCACCGCGGAGAACGCATGCCCGGATGCCGACCGCGAGTCGCGGCCCGAAACCACCAGCACGATGCGTACCCGCGGCTATGTGTTGGCCCATGAGGAGCGTGGCCTGCAGGTCGATTGGCGGCTGGTCCGTAACGCGGATTGGGTGCAGTCCGGCGGCCGCGATGCGGTGGCGGGGCTGTTGGACGATCCGGATGCGCCGCGTCCGGATGCGGTCATGTGCCTGAACGACGCGCTCGCCATCGGGGTGATTCATGAGCTGCAGCGGCGCGGCGTGCGCGTGCCGCAGGATATGCAGGTCATTGGGTTCGACAACGTGCCGGATGCCGAGTACTGCATGCCCGGATTGACGACGATCGACCCGCATGTGGATGATTACGCGCGACATGCCGTGGATATGCTGATCGCGCGCATCGAGGGGTCGGCGGATCCGTTCCGCACGTATGTGACCTCCTACGATCTGGTGCGTCGTGCCTCGACGTGTTGACGGCCCGGCGTTCGCCTGGACATGGGTCTGTGACGGGCTGCTGTCGCCTCTCCCGTGGCGTATTCCGGGAGAGGCGACATGCGGGCTAGGATCGGAGCAGCACCTCCGTCAGCGCTTGACGGACGGCGCTCGGCATATGCGAATCGGAGCAATCTTCCATGTCCGGCCCGCTGACGTGCTCGAGTGAATCCATCGTGGCCAATGCGTCGATGCCGTTCTCCGCTATGGCGGCATAAGCCTGTTCCTTGGTCAGATATCGCATTTCGGCATGCCGAAGGATGTCGAAGACGTCTTCCATGCGGGGATCGGGGGCCATCGTCGTGTCGCCGATGGTGACACGTATCTCGCTGCGGGTGGATACGTCGGCGACCGTTACCTGCAATGTGAGGGTTTCGGCATCATACCGGCGATCCGAATCGACGGATGCGCCGTCGGCCTGTACGGATATGTCGCTGTCGGTAATGCCTCGGAACAGGAAATCCCATGTTCTCCGGGCCGGCAGAGCGTGAACGTCTCCCTGGGCTGGCGATACCGTGAGTGCGGATGTGGCGCCGTCCTTGCGCCATCGATAGGTGATCGCGGTGGTCGCCGGGGTGATCTGCCGAGAGTAATGTCCCGAATCCTCCATCAGCGTGAAGTCGCCGTCCGCTCCGGGGAAGACGATGATCTCCAGATGCTGCGGGTTGTCGACGGAGTTGATGGAATCCCCCTCGGACAGGGGCTGCATCGGCACGATGCCGCCGGCCTTCGCGAACACGGGAATTCCGTCGAGCGGACGCCAGACGGTCATGCGCCGTCCGTTGGGCGAAGACGCGCTATACCGGCGCCCGGTGAAGAAGTCGAACCAGTCGCCCTGCGGCAGCCATACGTCGGCCTTGCCCCGTCGGGAGGATTTATCCATCGGTTCCGTGATGGGCGCGGCCAGCAGTTCGGTGCCGAACATGTATTCGTTGGGAACGTGGTATGCGGCGTCGATGTCGGGCGATCCCCAATACATGGGCTCCACCAGGGGAAGGCCTGTCCGGGATGCGCGCCAGTTCATGGTGTGGAGGTACGGAATCATGCGATGGCGCAGGCGGAGCGCATCGTCCATGATCGCACGGAGGGGGTGCGGATGTTTTTTTGGACGGTCAGGCGGCCAGTCCAAGACTTCTGCGGTATTGCACGGGGCTCATCCAGTCCAGTGACTTCTTGATCCTGGTTTCATTGTAGTGGGTCAGGTAGGCGGCCAGGCGTTCGCGGAACTCCTCGTAGCCCACGCCCCTCCAGTCCCGCCCGTAGAATAACTCGTTCTTGAGCCTGCCGAAGAACCCCTCGGCGGCCGCGTTGTCCGGGCTGCATCCCTTGGCGCTCATCGACCGGATCAGCCCGTGCTCCTCGCAGATGCGGATCCATTCGTCCCACCGGTAGTGGCAGCCGCGGTCCGAGTTAAACCGATGTCGGTTTAACTCGGATTAAGCCGGGTTTGTTGTTAAGCCGGGGAACGGTTCGGGGTCTTGGTG
>ERZ1673748.582-NODE-582-length-48133-cov-69.822434_pt1 | contig 48133 bp, 47 predicted proteins | sample MGYA00580196_ERZ1673748 | MGnify/ENA primary metagenome ERZ1673748 (study PRJEB41218, sample SAMN15661796) | gut metagenome | host: Homo sapiens | place: Canada: London | collected 2015-08-20/2019-03-30 | study: EMG produced TPA metagenomics assembly of...
AGAGGCGGAACAGCAGGTCGCCCGCCAGTCCGAGAAGCGTGGACCACTTGCCCGCTGCCGTCTGTCCCATCTTCTCGGTCATGCCGTAGAACTGGCCTCCGGTCCGTGTCGCCGAATAGAACGCCTCGGTCACCATTTCGGATGAGATCAAGCCTTTCTCCATCTCTGTCTTCAACACGGCGAGAGATTTTCCCGTCTTGCGGGAAATTTCCGATAACGGATTGAATCCGGCGTTGATCATCTGCAGCAGGTCCTGCCCCATTAGTCTGCCCGCTGCGGTCATCTGCGAGAAGGCCAGCGTCAGCGAAGCCAGCTTGTTCCTGTCGCCCATCGCAATATCACCCAGCGCTCTGATGTTGGGCATGATCCGATCCTGCGCGATGCCGAACGAGAGCATCATCTTCGCGGCGTCCTGCAACTCGGCCGTCATGTAGGGCGTTACCATCCCGTATCGGCGTATCTCCTCCCGCAGCGCTTCCGAGGCTTTCGTGTCGCCGCGCAGCAGCACGTCGAACGCGACCTGCACCTTTTCCCGTTCGAAGCCCGTTTGCAATGCCTTGTAACCTGCCATGCCCGCCATAACGATGGGATTGGTCAGCGTATTGGCGAACGGAATGCTGTTGAAGGCCTCCGACAGCATGGTCTTGATCTTGCCGCCGTTCACCCGTTCGAGCTGGCGGATCTGCCGTTCGAGGGCCTTGACCTCGATGTTGGTGCGGCGTATGGCGTTGATGTTGCTGGCCGGAATCCACTCGCGCTCGGCGCGCAGCGCATCGACACGCTCGCGGAGGCTGCCCAGCGTGACACCGCATTTCTGCATGGTGCCGTTCGCGCTGTTCACCCGCTGCTCGACCTTCGCCCAGACCTCCAGCGCCCGGTTGTTGGTGATGTTGATCTTGTTCAACTTCCCCGTGATCCGGTCGTTCAGAGAGAGCGTATATTCGACAACATTTGCCATTGTGTCCGTTTTTTCGTATCTTCGCTGCGTATGGTAGCAGGACTTATAGGTATTTGGTTCGCCGTCGCCGTGGTTTTCTATGTATTGAAGGCTGCGCGGGCCGTGTTGCCGTGCATTCCGAAAGCGCTCGGCGTGTTGCTCTGCCTGCCTGCGATGCCCTTTGCCGTAGCGTATAAAAACCGCGAAACGCATCCGTGGCAGGCGCGGTGCATCGTCATCGGCTGGTCGCTGCTCTACCTGCTGCTCGCCTTCATTCTCTATATGGAAAATTAGGAAAGGTCCGGACCGCGGGGTTCTTTCCCCCGTGCGTGACAACGGCGCGACTTGCGGAAAGTGACCTGCGGACGATGCCTGCGCGGCCCTCGGTGTTGTCCTCCGCACGGGAGTAAATCTCCCGACAGTCCGAACCTTGCGATTTCGGGCCTGCTATTTCTGCCGTGCGGCTTCCGCCTCCTGCTTGCGTATCCACATCAGCTCGTTCACACGCATGGCCCATTCCCAGTCGGTGAGGCTATCGGGGTCGATATGGAGGTAATAGCGCAGTTGGGTGTCCAGTTTCCGGACCCAGTCGCGGCCCTCCGCAGGATCGACCTCGGTAGCCCTCAGAGCTTTTCCAGCTCGGCCTCCGCGTCGGGGATGATCTTGTCGAGAACGCCCGATGCGCCCATGAACTTGTCATCGTCGCGGCGGATCGCCTCGCTGCCGCCCAGCCAGCAGTCGCGCAGCAGGGTTTCGTTGAACTTCAGCGGGTCCTTCTTTCCCGCGCTCGAGGCGAACGAGAGGTCGCGCCGCGTGGGTTTGCGCAGGTAGCACACGTGGCCGTCCACCTTGATCGCGTAAATGTCGCCGTGGCGCTTTTTCCATTCGTCGATCTCGGCCACCGTAGCCTGGCCGACGAGGGCTTCCTGTTTCTCCGTGATTTTCTCCATGATGATTTGCTGTTTTGGGTCCGGCCGGAGCCGGACGGTTGTTCGTTTCGGTTATCGCCGTTCCAGAAAGAGGAAGGGCAGCTTGAGGTCCTGGAACTTGTCGCCCTGGTTGGCTTCGCGGGGGTCCTCGGTGAACTGTACGCCGACGAGCTTGTGGATCGTCGGAACGTCGCCCTTCTCCGGGTCGCCGTAAGCCACTACGATGTCGAGCTGGATGTCGAGCAGCGAGCCGCCCGCGGCGGTCTCCAGCGCTTCGACCTCGGACTGCGTGAGTCCGATTTCGCCGTCGTTCGAGATATTCCCGCTCTGGATGGCCAGCGCCTTGTTGCCCTTGCCGTAGAGCGCCTCCTTCTCCTGTTTGGTCGTGTACTTGATCGAGCGGAAGCCCATCACGTCGCGGCCGCCCACATAGGCGGTGATGTCCTCCCAGCCGTATTCTCTGCCGTTGATCATTGTTCGGTCGTTTTATGCGGTTTTGAAACCCAGTTCCACGTCGATATACTTCGCGTATCCGTTGGGCTTGACACGCAGCCCGATCTTTACCTGCGAGGTAGCCAGTACGTTCTGGTCGTAGTCGATCCTGCACTCCACGCCCGTATCGGACGAATCCGACGGGTCGTTGCCCAGGTTGCCCTGTGCGGTCATCTGCGTCTCGATGGCCTGCTCGACGTCGGCTTCGACGGTCGAGCACCAGGCGGGAACCAGCGTGCCGGACTTCGAGACCGGAACCTCGTCGTTGAGCCATTCGTTGAGTCGGTCATAGGCGATGCGGTAGGCCTTGTCGATGACGCGGCGGTTGGTCAGCGCGCGGTAGTCGTCCTCGGGCGTCGTGGCCAGGTTGTCGTCGGTGATGAAATACCCGGCCTTGCCGACGAACGTGCGGAAAGTGATATAGCCCTTGTCGTTGATCGTCTCCAGGTCGGCCAGTTCGGCGGGCTCGGCCCCCACGTAGAAGGTCAGCGGCTGGAGCGCACCGTCGCGCACGCGGCTGATTTTCCGCTGGACGGCCGAGGCGGCGATGCGCCCGGCGACGACACCCATCGCGGCGTTCTTCGACGAGGCCGCGGTGTCGCCGAGCACCACGCCCGCGCGGTTGTACTCCGTTTCGGAGAGGTCCTTCAGCGCCGCAGGGTCCCCGGCATAGCCGTAGCCCTCGACCAGCGAGAAGATCGGCGCACGCAGCGTGTCCGTGGCCCAGTCGCCCAACTGCTGCGCTTTCGGCAGCGCGGCGAACACGTCGGCGTCGAGGCCCTCGGTGGTCGTCAGTTCGTAGGCTTCGGCCGGAGTCTTGAAAGCGACCAGACCGCGGATTTTGCCGTTCGACGCCTTGAGCAGGGCCACGGATCCGGCGGCGTTGTCCTTGTCGAATGCGTTGGCGAAGGTCTCGCTCTCGGCATAGCCCGTCAGCCAGAGCTCCGTTCCGTCGCCCGCCTCGGCGTAGAACTCCTTGACGTTGCGGTAGAGATTCGGGTTGTTCTCCGACGTGACGCCCAACGCCTCCAGGTCGGCGAGCTTGCGCAGCGTGTACGCCTTGCCCAGCTTGAACTTGTCGCCGCCCGTCACTTCTTTCGCACCCAGCGCCATCATGCCGAGGCAGCCGTCCGCCATCGCGGCCACCTGTCCCAATGCGCCGTTGGCGTAGATGATTCGTACTCTCGGTAACATTTACTTGCGTTTTACGGTGATTACTGCCTTGTCGCGGAGCGTGGCCGCATGGTTGCGGGCCTCGGACTCCTTGAAGAACCCGAACCCGTTGGAGGTCATATAGACGACCGGGGCATCCGGATATGCGGCCAGGATTCGCCCGGCCTCGGCCTTCAGACGGCTCCCGGCTCCCGATTCCGCGGCTGCACGATCTGCCGCCTCACGGGCCGCCGCTTCGGCAGCCTGGTGGGCCGCCAGTTCCTCCGGGGTGTCGGCGAATGCCGTTGCCGGAGAAAGCGGGCGTTCGTCCTTCCCGGCCGTTGCCGGGGTGTCATCGGGCTGCCGATCCGCCTCCTTCCCGGCAGCGGGTTCCGTGTCGGGAGCCGTTTGGAGATCGGGCGATTCGTTCCCGGCCTGCATGGGCGCGTCCGCGGTCCGGTCGGAGGCTCCGGCCGTTTTCGGAGCTTTCCCGGCGGCTTTTGCGGTATGATTGTTTTTTGCCATTCGATTGTTGTTTTAACGGTGTTTGAATAATCTGTAAGAGCCATAGGCCACGGCCAGCAGTCCGGCGATGCACAGGGCATGCTGCCACCAGGTGAGGCCGCGACGCCGGGCCGTCGTGAGGTCCGTTTCGGCGGCCTCCTGCCGGGAGGTGTTCCCTTCCGTCCGGAGCTGCTGCCCGGTATGGCCGCCGCCGAGGGTCGTGTCGGAGCGGATTCGGTGTTCGGTCTGTCGTACACGGCCCGTCTCGCGGATGGAATCCGTAAGGCGCCGCCGTCGGGTGATCTCCCGCCGCAGGGGCGGTGTTCCGCTCAGCGTATCGACCGGGCGAGAGGTATCGTATTCCCGGGTGACGGTCTCGACCTCCTCCCCGACAACCCGGTGCAGATGCCGCTCGCCGTCGAGGCTGCGGAGCAGTTCCTCGCACAGGGCCCGGAAAAACAGGCTGTCGCGCATCGAGAGTTCCTCGCGGAGCGCCTGCATCCGAAGGTCGTTTTCCGCCCGGCTGTGCACCGCCGCCGTCCGGCGGGAGGGCGCGCAGGCGCAGAGCAGCGCTGCCAGGAGGAGCGGGAGGAGGATTCGCTGCCGTGTCATACCGGATACTTTGCGAACAGGTCCCAGCCCGCCCGAACCTCGTCCATGCGTGCGGGCGTTCCGTTCTCCACGCGGCTCATGGCCGCAACGACCGGAATCATCCGCTCGCCGCTCTTGGTGTCGAGTGGCTCGTCGGGCGACACCTGCGCCCCGGCAGCCACGGCCCGGATGTAGTTCTCCGTATGGTTCTCCACGGGCGGCGCATAGCGCGAGATCATCTCCCGCAGCGTGCGGCATCCATTACGCACCCGATAGGTGTGGAGCAGCACGAACATCGCCCGGTAGCCCCACGGCATCGACTCGAACGCCTTAAAGGCCGGGTCGGAACTCCTCGTCTCTCCCTTGTATCGGGTCGCACTCCGGCGGATATTCCCCGGATTGCAGTTTCTTAATCCTCTGCTCATCTTCCTTTTGATCGTTGAACTCGAACAATTTGATTAACACGGGGCACTTGTGCGAAGGCGTCTTGCAGCGGAAGGCCTCCTGGATTATCCCGCTCTTGCGCTCCGACTCGTGCTCCTTGATCTCGACCTTGGCCTCCAGCTTCTCGACTTTGGCCGTCAGACGGGTGATCTCCTCCTGAAGCAGGGCCACCAGTTTGGACGTCTCGTCGATACGCCGTCCGTTCTTGCCGAGAATCCAGCTTACCAGCGCGATGGCGATGGGGGCAATGACATAGATAATCCAGGTCTCCATCCGCTACTCGGCCGCCGCCTGCCTGATCAGTACCACGCCCGCCTTGTCGGCCCGGATGCTCTTGCCTCCGGCGCGCTGGAGGAACGAAATGATGTCGCCGTAGTAGAGCGGGTTGCCCTGGTCGTCGAACAGAAGCGAATCGCCCAGCGCGCGCGACACACAGTCCTCGTGCCATGCCAGACCCGCGGCGCAGTCCGTCGCAGCGTTGGCCGCGCTCCAGGGCTTCAGCGTGCCGTCCGTAGCGACCTTCGCCACCTTCGAACGCTTGTAGAAGTCGAAGCCGAGGTATTTGCCGATCACACCGCGGGCGGGGTCGGCGCATACCAGGAAGCCGTTGCGCTCGGCGTCCGTCAGGGAGTTCAGCAACTGGTTGTACATCCGTGCGTCGAGCAGGATGCAGCGGCCCTCCTCCGGGATGTCCTGCTCGTCGAAAAGCGTCTGGAGCTCCTCGACGGTCTGCTTGGTCATCCGCTTGCGGTTGCCCGTGGCCTCTTTGATGTGTGCGGCGACGGCCTCGCCGAGCGTCTCCACGACCTTCACCCCTTCGGGAATCCAGTTATAGATGATCGACTCGTGGATGTCCTGCGCGAGTTTGCGGCGCGACTGGCGCGTGACGCTTTCGCGCTTGTTGTAGGACAGCTCCACCTGCTCGGCATGGGGGATGCGCACCGGGTCCACGGTGAACTCGTCCATCTGATAGGTCAGATCGACGTCCTTGCGTTCGGTCACGTTGGCGGGGAAAACCGTTCGGTTTTTCTCCACGTTCGGAGCCGCCCCGGCGTTCGGAACGTGCACCGTCTTTTCGTTCACGAACTCGCTGTGATCGACCGAGCGGGCCGCGAACGTGTTGTTGGCGAACAGTCCTTCGATGATGGACTTCACCCAGATTTCAACTTGTAATGCCATTCTGTTTTGATTTGTTGATGATGCGTTTTCGGCTATCCCCGGCAGATGTGCAGCGAGGCGGCCATCTCCTTGTACTTCTTCTCGTAGAGGTCGGGGTGGTTGGCTTTGAGCTCGGCGAGCAGTCCGGCACGGTCCAGCTCGTCCCACGACTTCGCGGCATACTTGCCCGCGTCGCCGCTCTGCGTCCCTGCCAGGCCGGAGAGCTTCGTGCGTTCCGGTACGCTGCCGAAGATCTTGCGGGCGTTCTCCGGGTTGGCCTTGAAGGTCTCGACGGCGGCATCCCTGGCATCGGCCGAAATCTTGCCCGCCTTGACGAGCGCGTCGGCGAAACTTACCGCCTCGGCGGCCACGGCGTCCTCCTTCTCCTTCCTGAGCCGGGCGATTTCCGCTTCGGCCGTCTCCTTCGCGGCCTTGAGATCGGAGATCTCCTTGTCTTTGGCCGCGACGGCCGCGACGATCGCTGCGCTCACGGCGGCTTCGTCCATCTGGCCGCTCTTGCTGCCGAGGGCAACGATAGCCTCGGCCGACAGATTGATTTTTTCCATTTGTTCTCGATTGTTGGTTTGGTATTCTGCATCGACCGCAGCGACGAGCTGCATGGGGTCTAAACTCATGAACTCGTTACGGGCCGAGGAGGTGATCTCGTCGCACAGCCCCGCATCGAGCGCTTCCGCGGCCGAAAACCACGTCTCCTCGCGCATCAGCTTCGCCATCGTCGCCTCGTCCTTGCCCCGGCGGACGAGAATCTGCCGCAGCATGTCGGTAAGCCGCTCCAGGGCCTTCTTCTGCTTGGGGCTCGTCGCCTTTCCGCTCTCCCCCGTAAAGTAGGGGTCGTGGATCATCATTTTGGCGAAGTCCATCATGCAGACGCGGTCCGCAGCCACGGCGACGACGGCAGCCATCGACGCCGCGATGCCGTCGATATGTACGCAGACGGGGGTGTTCATGGAGAGGATGGCCGAAACGATGCTCATGCCCTGGAAGACGTTGCCGCCCGGAGAGTTCATCCGGATATGAATCATATCGAAGTCGCCCCGGTCGAGCGACGCGAGCTCCTGGGCGAAATAGTCGCCGTCCACCCGCGGGCCGATCGCGCCGTAAAGCCGCATCACGGCTTCCCGCGGCGTCTCGTTTACGGAATCTATGTACGTTTTTTCCATCGTCTTTTCGAAACAGCGGCTTAACCGGGTAGCAATTCGCCGCTGTGCCTCGTTACAATGACATCGTCCGTTGCTACTCGGGGCCGATGCCGTCCGTCAAAAAGCGTTGTCCTCCCAAAAATTCGTTGCGGAAGGGGGATTCGAACCCCCGACCTTCAGATAATGAGTCTGACGAGCTGGCCTCTGCTCCATTCCGCGATTCATGGTGCAAATATCGCCCGGGCAGATTCGCGTAACAAATAGAGTGTAAATTATTTACACTCTATTTTTATCCGGCGGGCGAATGCCCCAATTTTGCACCGTACAAACCGCCCGGAAGGGCTAATAGAATCGCTGTAAATGGCTAAAACGACCAAAAAGCCGAGGACGAAGCGAGAGCTCGACGTTCTCCGGGATTATGCGTGCCGTCTGTTTCTGAGCGGCGAAACGCAGCGGGTAATCGCCGCGAAAACCGGACTGACGGAGGCCACCGTCAGCAGGTGGGCCAGGGAGGAGAACTGGGACGCCCGGCGCCGGGAGCATAACTCCTCGTCGGCCGCCCTGGTCAATTCGCTGATGCTGGCGGCCAGGAAGATCTCCGAGCAGATCATCACCAGGCTGAACAAGGGCGAAACGGACGATATCGACGGCATCACCAAACTGTCGGACAACATCGCCAAGGTCATGGCCTCGGCAAAGCGCATCGCAAAGGGCATCACCAAGGACGAGATCATCGACGTAATCATCGATTTGGAGCAATGGATGATGCAGCGGGCCGAGACCGACGAGGAGCTGACGCCCGAACTGCTCACGACCATAAACAGCCTGCACAAGAAGTATATCGAATACATTTCCGCACAGGAGGCGTAACGAATGGCATCCGTCAGCAGAAAATACAAGGAGGCACAGGAACGCTGGATTCAGCATTGCCGCGACATCGAACGATCGACGGCCAAGATTCCGAAGGGAACGGAGCAGGAGCGCAAGAACCGCATCGCCCGTGCGCGAAAGGATTACAGGTATTTTGTCCGCACCTATTTTCCCCACCTTGCGACGACCGAGTGCGCGGACTTCCAGGTCGATGCCGCGATTTACATGCGGGACCATGAAAACGCCCGCGGCCTGTTCGAGTGGGCGCGCGGGCATGCCAAGTCCACGCATATTTCGCTCTTGCAGCCGCTCTGGCTGAAGATCCAGCCCAACGCGCAGCCGTTGATCATGATTCTGGTGTCGAAAAGCCAGGAAGCCGCCCGGCGTCTGCTGGGCGACTTGCAGGCGGAGCTGGAGTCCAACGACCTCTATAACGCAGATTTCGGCAATCAACGGGGAGCGGGAATATGGACGAACGGCGAGTTCACGACGGCCGCAGGCGATCTGTTCATCGCGCTGGGACGCGGACAGTCGCCGCGAGGCATCAAGAAGCGCGGGCTGCGGCCCAATTATATCGCGGTGGACGACATCGACGACGACGAGCTGGTGCGCAATCCCCGGCGCGTGGGCGAAGCGGTGGACTGGCTGCTGACGGCCCTGCTCGGAACGATGGCGATGGGTCGCGGACGCCTGGCCGTCGTAGGCAACCGGATCGGCCGCACGTCGGTCATCGGCACTCTGGCGGATAATCCGCATTTCCACCACACCGTCGTCAATGCGCTCGACAGAAAGGGCCTTCCGTCCTGGCCGCAGAACTACACGCTGCGGGAGATCGCCGAAATGCGCGGCATCATGGGCGAGCGGCGTTTCCAGCGCGAATACATGAACAACCCCGTCAATGCGGGAACCGTTTTCGAGGAGAAGCACATCCGCTTCGGAAAGATGCTGCGCATGCGGGAATACCGCGGAATCGTCTGCTACACCGACCCGTCGTTCAAGGCGTCGGCGACGGCCGACTTCAAGGCGACGATGCTCGTCGGCATCACGCCCCAGGGCAAATACCACGTGCTGAAAGCCTATGCCGACCAGACGAAGGTCTCGACGATGGTCGAATGGCACTACGACGCCCACGATTACGTCGGGGACAACCCGGTGCGGTACGAAATGGAGGCGGGATTCATGCAGGACCTGCTCCTCGACGAGTTCCGCAAGTACGGCGAGAAGGTCGGCTACCAGATACCCATCGTCGGAGACACGCGCAAGAAGCCGGACAAATTCGCACGCATCGAAGCCTTGCAGCCCCTGTTCGAGCGCGGGGACATCATCTTCAACGAGCTGGAGCGGGATTCGCAGGGAATGCGGGTCCTCGTCGAGCAGCTCCTCTGCTTCGAGAAGGGCAGCAAAATTCACGACGACGCCCCGGATGCGCTGGAGGGGGCGATATGGAAACTGAGCAACTCCGTGCGTAAGACCAACAACCGCTATGCGGTGGGCCGTCGGGCCAGCCGCAGGTGGTAAAATCAATAGGACAATGTATCTGACACCGGAAGAACTGAAAAGCCACATGTACGCCCATATCGTCGAGGAGATCACCGAGGGCGACGAGCAGATCGTGCTGCAAGCCATCGAAGCCGCCGTCGAGGAGGTGCGCTCCTATCTGCGGCCGCGTTACGACACGGACCGGATTTTCGCGGCGGAGGGTTCCGAGCGCAATGCGCTCGTTCTGGAAAACACCAAGATCGTCACCGTGTGGAACCTTATCAAACTGTCGAACGTCGAAACCATATACGAGATATGGAAGGAGCGCTACGACCGTGTCATCAAATACCTGGAGGGCGTGGCCGCGGGGACGCGCACCCCGAGTCTGCCGCTGCTGACCGACGAGAAAGGCGAAGTCCGGATCAGGATGCGCTGCGGCTCCAACCCTAAATTCAGACACTCGTTCTAATGAAAAAGATCGGATATAAAACAAAGGCGGCGGCCGCTGCGGAGGCGGCCGCCAGGACGGAAGGGAAACCCGCCCGCCGGAACGATGCGCGGATCATTCGCCGCGTCATCAAGAGGCAGGAATCCGTGACCCGCAAGGACATCGCCGACTGGAAGCGAGCCCGCCTGCAGGCGACGAGTACCTACGAACCGAAGCAGGTGTTGCTGCAACGGCTCTTCTCGGAGGTGATCGACGACGCGCTGATGACCTCGCAGGTGTCGGTTCTCCGCATCGGCAAAAGCCAGGGCGCGGAGTTCGAGCTGAAGATGAACGGCCGCAAGGACGAGGCCGAGACGCAGAAGTTCAAGGATTCGGGCTTGTACGAGGACCTCGTCGAACTGATCGTCGAAGCGCAGTTTTTCAACCACTCGCTCATCGAGTTCGACTATGATCCGGCCGGAACGGTCGTGGCCGACCTCGTGCCGCGCGAGAACGTGTCGCCCGAAGTCGGGAAATTCTACCCCGACGCCGAAGGTTCGGAGACGGTGGATTATCGGCTCCTGCCGGAGTTCGGCCGCTGGCTCGTCGAGATCTACCCGCGCAAGCGCGACCTCGGGCTGCTCAACAAGGCCGTGCCGTATGTGCTGATCAAGAAGTTCGCCCTCTCCTGCTGGAGCGAGCTGTGCGAAATATTCGGCATACCTCCGCGCGTCATGAAGACGAACACCACCGACGACGAAATGCTGGAGCGGGCCGAAACGATGATGCGCGAGATCGGATCGGCGGCCTACTTCATCATCGACACGACGGAGGATTTCGAGTTCGCGCAGGGCGTCGCCACGAACGGCGACGTCTATAAGAACCTCATTTCGACCTGCGACCAGCAGCTCTCGCTGCTCAACCTGGCGGCCGTACTCGGTCAGGACACCGAGAACGGCAACCGTTCGAAGGAGGAGAGCAGCGCCAAGCTCATGGAGGCCGTCGTGAAGGCCGACAAGCGGCTGATCGAGTCCTCCTTCAACCGGAAGATTCTCCCGGCATTGGCCGCCATCGGCTTCCTCAAACCGGGCCTGCGGCTGGAGATCACCAAGGAGGTGGACCTGGAGAAACTCTGGAAGATGACTTACGAGGCGTCCCAGAATTACGACGTCGATCCGGAGTGGATTCGGGACACGTTCGGAATCGCCGTGATCGGCAAGAAGCAGCAGGGGCTCCTGCCGCCCGGCGGCGACGGGGAGCGGCAGGACGGGGAAGGTACGGAAGACGGTGCGGACGGACACGCTTTTTTCGCGGAGGCCCCGCAGGACGGGGCATCCGATGGAGAATCCCTCACGCCGCGGGACGAGGCGCTCGTCGGGCGCGTGGCGGCCGGGAAGTCTGACTACTGGGACGCCGAACTGTTCGAATACATCGCCTCCGACCTTTTGAAGGCCGTTCGAACCGTATTCGCACACACCTCGGGAACGGTCGAGGCGGCCGTCGAATACGACGTGCCGGACGACGTATATACGGCGGCCCTCGAACAAAACCTGTTCCACTTCTCCGCGGCCAAGACGCTCGCCGAGGTGCAGGAGCTGAACCAGGCGTTCCGTGAAAGTAAGAGCTATAACGAGTTCAAAGCCCGGGCCGCGGAGATCACGCGCACGTTCAACGACCGATGGCAGCGCACGGAGTACCGCACGGCCGTGCAGGTCGCCGAGGCAGCGAGCAACTACCGACAGCTCCGGCGGCGGGCCGATATTTTCCCCTACTGGGTCTATCGTACCGCAGGCGACGGCCAGGTGCGACCGTCCCATGCCGCGCTGGACGGACTGACGCTCCCGGCGTCCGATCCGGCATGGCGGAAGATCTTCCCGCCGAACGACTGGAACTGCCGTTGCCGGGTGGAGGCGATCATGGCCGACGAGTTCGAAGGGGATTTCGGCGAGGAGCAGAAGAAGATGCAGGCGTTTCTGAAGAGCCCCGAATGGAAGCGGACGACGGCCCAGGGCTGGGGCGTGAACCGGGCCGAGACGGCCGAGATCTTCACGGCGAACCAAATGTACATCCGCAAGTTTCCCGACCGGGCGGCCTCGCTTCTCGGCAAACTCCATTGCCAGCATTACGGGCTGCCGTCGTTCGGGAAGCGGCTGGCGGCCGCGACGCGGGAGTTCGTCCCGTTCACGGGCGATCCCGCGGGATGGTTCGCCCAAAACGGCCGTTTTACGGACTTCTCCGGCAAAACGATAGAACTCCCCGAGCGGACGTTCGCAACGCATACGTCGGGCAAATACACCGCGGCACGCGTGCCTTTGCTCGACGTGATCGCCGAGGTCCTGCGGCAGCCCGACGAGGTATGGCTGAACAACTACGACGGCAAGGCGTTCGACTGTCTGAACTACATCCGCTTTTACCGCGACAAGGCGATCAACGTCGTGTGCCGGATCGAGAACGGAAAGACGCTCGCCGTCCGGACGTGGTTCGAAATAGCCATCCGCCCGACGACCAGAAACGGCGGGAAGATCGCACCGGAGAAAGACCCCCGGCTCAAGTATCGGCGCGGGCTGCTGGTGAAAAAGTAAGGGGAGCCTTTCGACGCTCCCCTGTGCTTCGCGGCCCGGTTCCTGGTAGTCGCCCGTGCTGTTTCAACGGGTTGAGGTCCCGGTGCTACCGATCCGCTTCGGATTGACGCGCCCCGCCGCCGTATCGTGCCCGGACTCGCCCGGCCCCCGTCATCCGCGAGGGTTGGCCGGGATGATTCATCCCCGGCGCTGCGCGCTTCGATGCAAATATAACGAATTTTGAACAAACCGCAATGATACCGAAACAAATACTCGACAAGGCGCGGATCGACATGCAGGACGTCGCCGACATCGCAGCCATGACCGGAGTGTCCTATTTCAAAGGGGCCTTCCGGAAGAAGGGATTCGACGGCACGCCCTGGCCGCTGGCGAAGAAGGACAAGGCAGGAACGCGGCGGCGCGGGTCGCTCATGATCGACTCCGCCGCCCTGATGAACAGCATCCGCATCGCCCGCGCGACCCCGCAGGAGGTCGTATGGACGGCGGGCAACGCAAAAGTGCCCTATGCGGAGGTACACAATACGGGCGGACGGGCCGGACGCGGGCGGGGCTTTCAAATGCCCAGGCGTCAGTACATGGGCGACGCCGAGGAACTGCGGCGGAAGATCATCGCACGTCTCAAGGCATACATGCAGAGCCGGATCAAATGAAGAAGGGGGCCTCGCGGCTCCCTTCTTTCGTCGGATCATTTCATCTCCAGACGGATGGACGAGGGCGGCAGTTTGGCGCTTTGCCCCTCCTGCACGCCGGGCAGGGTGTAGGCGGTCTGGTAGAGGACCTTGTAACATTCGCCCGCACGGACCGCGGCGATCTTCTTGATCTGCGTGCGGAACATCGGGCCGAACGTTCCGTCGGTGAAGCGCTGGAGGGCCGAGTGAATCTTGTCGAGCAACTCGATAAGCCGATAGGCATCGGCCTTGCGGGGTGCGGCGGCCGACGAACTGACCAGCCGCAGGTTCGCCGCCAAGATCTCCACGGTCACCCCGTCGGCGATCTGTCCGCCCCCGCCGATCTGCGAGAACGGAACCTCGTCGATGTCGAGCAGCGCGCAGGGCCATTTGACCGGAGGCGCCTCGTAGTCGAGCTGTCCCCAGTTCTTGTCGATGTAAGCCAGTTCGGGGACCCGCTCGGCCAGCCGTTGCTGAACGGCCAGCAGAATCGTTTTGATGTTCGTTTCCATTTTCAAAAGAGTTTCAGTTGCCTTTTGTCCTCGGCCGGAGCGACGCTCTCCAGCTCGCTCTCGGGAGTTTTCAGATAGCTGAGAAGCGTCCGGTAACAGCACGGGTAAACGGGGTTCACGTACCGCTCCCAGACTTTACGGTAGTTTTTCGCGTTGTTGCCCGGCTCGTAGTGCTTTTCCACGATGTCGAGAACCAAACGGATGCGCCGGAGTGTATTTTTGCGGTGTTTACCCATTGTTTCGGCAGGTTTTGTGATTACTTTTGCAAAGGCTTTCTTCAATAATCACTCGGCCCGCTTCGTCGCACTCCGGCGGGCGGGTCGTTTACATTACCCCCCCCGCACGGCCGGGGCTGTTATGCCTCGGTCATGCCCAGCGGGACGTACCGCCAGATGCCGTTGTCGTCTTTCCATTCCGCGCGGATATAGGTTTTCGACAGGTTCGGGATATAGGATTCCTTGATGATGGCGATACCCTCGTTGAGCCGTTCGTTGTGCAGCTCCTCGGCCAGCGTGTCGAGCTGGAGCACCTTGCTCGCCTTGAGGTTCCCGTTCTGATCGCGGGCGATAAGCCGCATGATCTGGTTGATCATCGCCTTCGTCTCGTCGTCCTTGATCAGTCCCATGACGGCCTCCTTCACGATGGCGATGCCGTCCTCGACCGTATCGCGCCAGCCGTCCACGACGCACCGCCCGATGGTGATGCGCTTGTCGCCCGTCGAATTGGTGAACGTGTGGCTTTTCTGCCCGTCCTTCGTCCGTTTCAGCACGTCGGCCTTCATGTCGAGGATCTGCCGGAAATTGTCAAGCACCTGCTCCTTGACCGTGCGGATGTCGCCGCTCAGCTCCCGGAGCATCGGGAGGGCCTGTTCGATCTCCTCGTCCACCATCTGACCGTAAACCTCGCGGTCCTTCCGGGCCTTGTCGGCCGCCGCCTTCCGTTCCTGCTCGGCTTTGAATGCCGCGTACTGCGCCGCTTCCTCGGCGGTCATCCGTACCGTTTTAATTTGTTCCATAATACGATAAATTAAAATGTTTGTAAAATATTTATTGTTTTGAAAATCTGTAATGCTATCTGCGGAACTATGGCGTTTCCGCAGGCTTTGATCGATTCTCTGCACCACGCAGGAAAGGAGAGACCAGCCAGTTCACCGGGAAACCCATCATCTCTGTCACATACAGAGGATTCAGTCGGGAACCCGCTCCAGTCAGGTATTCGTCGCTTGTCATTGCCATTTTGGCCAAGCCGCTCTTGCGTTTGGCTTGACTGATTGGAAGACTGGCATTCGTAACATCGTTTACCGTAGGTGTGGGCAGGAGACCTCTCTTCGCCGCAAGTGCGATTGTCGGTCGTTCGGCCGCTCCCGAAGACGGACTTCGGTTGGTACGTCCCGATCCGGCATCTGTCGCAGTCGGGGTCGGTAACAATCCCAGCGGCATGAAAACCGTCTTGCCCTTCTCGCATTGTTTCAATCCCTGTGTCTGCACGGTGGGCAACAAACCAGCATCTGTCCCGTCGGTGGGGAGCGCCGACACCGCAAGCCGGTATAATGTACGGCTGCACTTCGTATCCTTCCGCCTCCAGGTCAGAGCACACCGTGTCGAAGACCAGCCCGTCCGACCAATTAACGATGCCGTAAACGTTTTCCCCAACGACCCATCGCGGTCGAATAGCCCGAATGACACCGAGCATCGCGGGCCATAGGTAGCGGTCGTCATCGGTTCCTTTGCGTTTTCCTGCGAGCGAGAACGGCTGGCAGGGAAAACCTCCGGTAAGCACGTCGATACGGTCTCGCCACTTGCTGAAATCTGATTTTTTAATGTCTTCATATTGTTCTGCATCGGGGAAATGATATTTCAGCACTTTGCGGCAAAACGAATCTATTTCGCAGTTGAAGGCGTTCGTCCAACCCGCCCACTCGGCCGCCAGATCGAAGCCGCCGATGCCGCTGAAAAGAGATGCGTGGGTCATCGTCAAAATAGCTTATGTTGTGCCTGATGCCATTGAAGCCTCCGTTTGGCGCCCTCGTAATAATCTTTGTCGAGTTCTATGCCCGTCATTTCGAATCCGAGATCGTCGCAGGCTATGCATATCGAACCGCTGCCCAGATGCGTATCGAGAATCTTGTCGCCCGGTTCGGCATAGTTCGACAGCAGCCATTTATAGAGCGCTACGGGCTTCTGGGTGGGATGGATACGACGCTCATTCAGCATTTTATTTCCTTGCTGGATGCGCCCTTCGGAAATAGATTTTCCTTGACACATTCCGTTCCACATGAATGCAAACAGGCGAACCGTATCAATCAAACTGCAGTAGGCTATTTCGCAATCCGAAAAAGAGCTCTTCCCATTGACTTTATCCCATACGATGCGGCCGGGGCCGAAGGAATAACAGAAATAATTGCATCCCCAAATGATCTGGTTTTTCGATACACGCTGCAATTCCATGAAATAGTCTTTATCGGGAACTGTCCAATGTTTTGCCTCGTAGGCTGATCGTTTTACTCCTATCGACGATTTAGAAGTTCCATAATAACCCAATTTCTCAGGACCATCGAAATAGGGCGGATCGACAATCGCCAGATCGAACGATCGGTCCGGAAACTCTCGCAGGAGATTCATACAATCAGCGTTGTGCAGTGTAATATTTCCTAATTTGTTCATTCTCTTAAAATTCGACCTTTGGATTACGGCATTCGTCCAACTCGCCCCCTCGGCCGCCAGATCGAAGCCGCCGATGCCGCTGAAAAGGGAAGCGTGTGTCATTCGCATAATCCGTAATAACTCATACAGCTTGTCGCCGTGTCGTCGTCGAACAGACTGCCCGTGGCGTTTTGCCACTCGACATAACGCACGACATCACGGATCGTCGGGTATTAAGAAAGCGAGATATGGATCATATCAACTTGGCAGGTTGTCGAATGATATATAAATAACTTGTTCTTTGGGTATTTCTATTTGGAGTGTATTTACTGGCCGTTCCGGCCGGGGATTCAGCCCGCCGCTGCGTTGGATCGCGCGGAGCTTCAAGGCCAGCGCGTCCAGTTCCGGCGGGGTCAGTGCGCCGAACTCCTTCCCGGCGATCCGGCGGTCCCGGCAAAAGGCATTGATGCGCGGCCAGTCCGTCGTGTCGATGCCGAGCTGCTGCATCAGGCGGAGCGCCGCCGACCGTTTCTTTTTCCGCAGTTCGTGCTGCGGGTCGGCCGTCGAACGCTCCAGCGCGTCGCACAGGGCATCGTACTCGGCGGCGGACATGCCCCGCAGGCTCGACGTCCGGCCGTCGGTGTACTGCTGCACCAGGCGCTCCTTCATTTCGTCGTCGTGAAGCGGCAGACGGTTGAATAACTTGTAGAATCGTTTGTAGGTCATGGCGGATGTGGTTGTTTATTCGGTCAGATAGTATTTCGCGGCGCCCTCCTCCCAAATGGTGAAGTACGCCTCCGCGTCGTCGGTATAGCGCCCCTGACAATATGCCCGGTAACCTTTGGTGTGGATTTTCACGCCGCAGTCGAAGCGGATGTCGTCGGCCATCTTGCCCTTCGGCCGCCCCTTATAGACCTGCGACACGAGGATGAACGATTTGCGCGGAAAAGCATCTAAAAGCACCTTCTTCAGTCGGTCGAAACTCCGCACGTCGAGGTACTGCACCGAGTCGATGACGACGAAGTTCGCGCTCTTTGGTTTTTCCAGCCGCGCCACCAGGTCGGCGACTTTCAGCCCCGTCACTACCTTGAATTTCCCTGCAACCTCTTTCATCTGCAACCGCTTGATCCGTTTCTTGAACGAGAGGTTCGCCCCCTCCTCCAGACTCACGTAATCGACCCGTCCGTACTGGCAGAGCTTCTTGGCCAGCAACATGACGAACGTACTCTTGCCGCTGGCCGAATCGCCGGAGACGAACCAGCGCTCGAAGCGGGACGGGCGGCCGAAGGCGGCCTCCCATTCCCCGTCCAGCGGAAGTTCCGGGATATTCAGGTTCTCGATCTCCGAGGGTGAATAGGCCCGCATGATTATGCCTCCTCTCCTTTGGTGATCAGCGAATGGACCCGGCGCAGGCTGCCGTTGCTCCGGCGGGCGATCTGCCGGAAATCCGTGCCTTCCGGGGCGTTCGCCTGGGCGATCATCATGGCCTGGCCGAGCAGGAACTTCCGGCGCTCGTCGCCTTCGGGCGGCGTGATGCTGTTGTACTTGTCGCCGCAGCGGCTCCGGATCTCGGCAAACCCTACCGTCTTGAACTCGATGCCGCGCTCCAGCTTGGCCTTGAAGCCGTCGGCCCCCATCAGATACCACGAGCAGCAACCCTCCGTGCCGTTCCATGCGGCCTTGATCTCCAGGAACGCTTCATACACCAGGTCGCCCGCCTCGTCGAGGATGATCTGCGGATGGTCGAGCGTCCGCAGGTAAAACACCAGGTCGTCGTAAACGTCCGCATAACGGCTGACGGAGTTCAGACCGAACTCGCGGGCGATGAAGCGCACCAGCCGCTGCTTGGTCTTCACCTGCGAGCAGTCCACGTAAACGACGTTCTTGTGCGTCTTGGCGTGGTATTGTGCGGCCACCGTCTTGCCGATGTTCGGAATATCGCAGAACATGCCGGAAATGCTCTTTGCGCGGCACAGCTCCAGTTGCGCGGTGAGGTATTCGAAGGTCGGCGTCCTGACGATCTTCCACTCCGCGCCGTCGTCGAGGTTCACGCCCAGCCGCCGGGCGATGGACATCCATTTCGCGTCGCTCAGCTTCTGTTCGGTGTTGCCCTTCTTGATCTCGCTGTAAACCGAGGTCGAAATGCCCAGGGCGACGGCGTGTTTGGCGTCCGTGGCGTAATTCTGCCTGTTGCCGGATATGGCCAGCACGATGCGGGTTTTAATGTCGTTTGAAATCATATCTCAACGTGTTTTGTCGTCATTTAAAGTTCCTGTTTCGCCAGCGCGGCGTAGTCGATGCCGAAATCGAATCCCTCCGCCTCCTCCGGCGGTGCGGCCGGGGCCGCTTCGACGATCTCCGGCTCCTCATGGGCCGGAACGTCACCGGGCAGAATCCGCACCCTGCGAATCTTCTCCCGGGCGATCATGGCGTCGAACCGCGCGTTGTATTTCGCCTGCTCGGCATAGGCTTCGCGGTCCCGCTCCGTCTGCTCGGCCGTAGCCTCGTTGTAGGCTTCGATACGGCGGCAGGTGGCGATATAGGCCCCGTGCTGGTAGATATACACCTCCGGGACGTTGCCCTGCTCGTCGGGCAGGTAGTAGGCCTCGACGGCGTAGTCGTTCGGCGCGAGCCGTCCGATCAGCTCCGGCGAGGGCAGCGCATAATCCTCGTAACGGACCCGGCAGTACTTGCTGCGCCGGATCGACGTGCGCACCTCCTCGCCGATGAAGCGGTAGAGCAGCGCCTTGTCCACGGGCGCGAGGTCCGGGTTCTGGTAGCGGCAGAGCACATCCCAGCGCGTCAGCCCCGGGTAGAGCTTCTGGTTCGGATGCAATGCGTTATTGTATTCGCGGATGGCCCGGATGTCGTCGGCCACGAGTTGCTCGTAGGTATATTCTCGTTCTTTATAAGTATTATTTTTTTCATCGTAGATCTTTTCGATTTGGGGCCTGTTTGCTTCCAATTTAGCCCACCAGCGGCCGATGCCTATTTGCATTCGCTTCTCCACGCCGTACTTCTTCACCCGGTTGAAGTGCTCGGCCCGTTTCTCCCGTGAATTGCCGGGGTTGCACCATCGCACGAAGGGGAACACCACGCCCGCGCGGATCAGCCCGTCTGCGAAATTGCTTACGAGGTGGTGTTCGACCTCTACCTCAGCCGGGCAGTTCCAGCCCTGGCGGTCAATCAGCCGGAACATATTGCGGACGCAGTCCAGAAATAGCTCTGTTGTCTTGAAACGATTATGTGCATAACCTATTACACAGCCACTTGCAACATCATAGGCATAATAAGCCTTGACACGTGTTCCCCCAATCATGGGGCGAGGCAGGTCGCGGTCGTCAAGGGATACCTTCGAAAATGCCCAAACCGGGGACTTGCGCTTGTGGTGCGGGCGGTAACGGTTGTTGAAATCCCACGCCGTATCGTGGAGTTTTGCACGCAGGGCGCGGTTCTTCGGATTGTTCAGGTAGTTGACGACGGTCGTTTCGCTCAGGGCGATAGGTTCGCCCTCCTTGTCCGTGAACTCCTCCGGGTCGAACAGCTCCCCGGTTTCCGGATCATAGACGTTCAGTTCGCCGCAAACGAATTGATTGTACATCTCGGCCACCGTCGTATTGAAGGGGCGTTCCGGCAGGCTGTCCAGCGAGAGGATCAGCCGCTCGATTCGGTAGTTCACCTTGCGGGAGTTCTGATTTTGGAATTTCCCGGAGATCAGCGAGGCATAACCTTCCCGTTTGAACTGGGCGACCTTCTTGCGGAAGCGGAGCATGCTTTCGGGCAGCGTGTGGCCGAACTCCCGTTTGAAGTAGGCGACGGTTCCGGCCATCGCCTCCCAGCCGATCTGGCCGACACGTCGCAGGGCATTGGCTGACGCCATCAGCCGCAGCACCGCCTTGATGACGGAAGCATTCACCGTGTATTCGTTGATCTTTTCCGCCGGAAGGGCCGAACCGTTGTCGAAACGGAAGGCCGAAAAGTAGCTCCGCGCCTCGGCATCGGGCGTGTAGTTCGCCCGAAGCCACTCCTGCAACGGCATCGTCGAGATGTCCGGTTTGCGTTCCTTTACGGCCAGGCGGTACTTTCCCGGCAGACTGTCGAAGACGATCAAAGCTTGTCGTCCGTTACCTCCTCTGCGAGCCCGGCTGATTTTGCCCCGCCGAACCATCTGTTTGTAGTTCGACTCCGACATGACCTCCAGAAGCTCCGGCTGCGTAATACAAAGTATGTTATTAAAATACTCCATTTCTCGTTTCCTGTGCTCCCGTGGTCGGATTCGAACCGACAACCTTCGATACTTGACCGGGCCCGGCCATTTCTCGATGCTCTGTCCATTGAGCTACACGGGAGATTATTCCATGCTATTTTCTTGTCTTAAAAACCTCCATGACCGCAAAGGTGCTGCCCGCGAAGTTCGCCGTGATAACCAGCAGCGGCCATTGTTGTTGCAGTTCCGCGTAACCGCAGATGATCGTCAGCGACAGACACCACCACAGCCCGGCCAGCTTGCACCTCACGGGCAGGATGATGAATCCGCGGCCCAGCAACCGGATCATCCAGTATTTCAAAAAACGTCGCATGACTATCCGATTTGCTGGATTGCGGCCCGCACCTTTGCCTCGGCAGGTTTGGCTTTCGGCGTATAGGCCGGATGCGGATCGGCAAGTCTGTTGTAAATCGTTTGCAGGGAGTAGAGCATGTTGCCCCAGGTCGAAACGGTGAGATCGTCGAAGCTGGCGACATTCTGCCCGTCGATGTGGATTGTAGTCCGGTTGCTTTCCAAATGGACGACGACCTCGATCCGGCGGCCGAACCGTTGGCGCATGCAGCCGTTTTCGAAAGTGGTATCCACGTCCGGCAGGTAACCTTTGGGAGCGGTTATTCCCAGGTAGATCACGCCGCCGCGCTGGAAAGCCGCTTTCCGCAGCATATTGTCGCGCGCACTGTTCCCTTTGTACTTCAAAGCCCGGTCGAGGGTCGAGCGCGTGATCTTGAAGGTCTTGACCATCTCCATCCGGACCGTCGTAGGCAATAAGATTTGTTTTGTCGCCATACTATTTCAATTTTTTCTGTAACTTTACCCCGTTAGTACATTGTATCAACGCTGCAAATATATACACAATTTGAAAACAAACCAACTATTTTGCAAGAAATATTTTTCATATTGAAAACAAATGATTGCTAAAGCAGACATTCTCGGACGCTTGAAGTTGGCGTCTAATTCGACCTCTGATGCAGACTTGGCGCGATTCCTGGGGATAGCTCCCGCAACGTTGTCAAATTGGAAATCTCGCGGGAGTCTTGATTACGATCTTGTGTTTTCAAAATGTGAACAGCTCAATTTGGACTGGTTGCTGACTGGTCGCGGGAACATGGAAAAAGAACCGGACCTACAACAGGCCGGAATACAAGTGCAGGAAAAGTTCCCTCTCAAAACCGACAATCTGGTCGATCTCCAGCGCATTCCCCTTTACAATCTGGAGGCGACGGCCGGATTGGTTTCCTTGTTCAACGATGTCGATGCGATTCCGATCAGCTATATATCGTTGCCGGATCTGCCTGCATGCGATGGGGCTGTTTATGTGCGCGGGGATTCGATGTACCCATTACTCAAAAGCGGCGATATTGTCCTTTACAAGCAGGTACACGACATGCAGTACGGGATTTTCTGGGGTGAAATGTACCTTATATCGGCCAATGTCGATGGGGACGAGTTCGTGACGATAAAATACATCCATAAATCCGAACGGGAAAACTGCGTGAAGCTCGTCAGCCATAACCAACACCACGAGCCTAAAGACATTCCTATTTCGATGATCCGTGCCCTCGCATTGGTGAAAGCAAGTGTGCGTTATAACACGATTCGATAGTCCCTCGTGCGGCCTTATCGCACCATGCAAAGGGGGTGCGCACACGCTCAAAGTAGGATAAAATAAGTTAATTGTATAATCATCAACCGATTAGATAAAAATTAACCTCCAAATTATAGGGCAGTTTCCTACCTTCTATTCGCCGATTTTCGGGGTTTAGCGCCGATTTTCGGGCAGTTTCCTATGTCTTGGAGGGGGTCAAAAACCGGGTTTTGTAACCCCAACTTTCCCCAAATGTAACCCCAACTTGTAACCCCTGATGTAACCCCAACTGAAAAATTGCCAATTTTCCGCATTGCAGGTATTGCACGAGGGAAGGAGGGGCGACGCCCCGTTTTAACGCCGTTCGATCGCCGTTAAAATAGCCTTTGTACTGCCAAAAAATGCCGTCAGACATACACGAGCCGCGAATACAACGAAAGAGGGCGGAATCGCCTGATTCTGCCCTCTGAAGTTATACCGACATTATAACGGTTGCCGGATTTGGTCCGGTTTATTATACCGAAATTATATCAAATTATACGTTTCGTTTTGTGCGGCGCGTCCGGGGTTTGTCGCTTATCTATTTGTCGTACAATACACTACCGCCATTCTCTACCAATGCTTCTATATACGTTTCGTTCTCCCCCTTAAACGCGCAAATACCTCTTTTTCGACCTCGACGGCACGCTGACCGACTCGATGCCGGGCATCGCGCGCGCCGTGCAGTACGCCCTGCGCCGTTTCGGAATCGACGTGCAGGACCTCGCCACGCTCAAACCGTTCCTCGGTCCCCCGCTGCGCGACTCCTTCATGGAGTTCTACGGCATGAGCCCGGAGGAGGCCGACCGGGCGGTGGCCGTCTCGCGCGAATATTTCGTCCCGCGGGGCATGTTCGAGAACGAACTCTATCCCGGCATTCCGGAGCTGCTCGCCGCCACGGCGGCCGCCGGACGGGTGAACGTCATCGCCACGTCGAAACCCCAGCCTTTCGCCGAACGGATCGCCGCGCATTTCGGCATCGACCGCCACTTCCGCCTCATCAGCGGCAGCACGTTCGACGGCCAGCGGAAGACCAAGGCCGACGTCATCCGCCACGCCCTCTCCGCGCTCGGCATCGCCCCCGACGAGGCGGTGATGATCGGCGACCGCCGCCACGACGTCGAGGGAGCCGCCGAGGAGGGGCTCCCCGCCATTGCGGTGGAATGGGGTTACGCACCGCCGGGCGAGCTGGAAGCGGCCCGCCCGCTACGGATCGTCCCCGACGTCGAAACGCTGCGCCGCCTGCTGCTCGGAAACGAATAAGCAACTGTTTTTCAGCGAGATATTCCGCCCCGACTATAATCCGAAACCACACCCGTTCGGGGGGGGGCGGTTTCTTATTGATTTTCGATAAAAAATAATTGTTTTTCATTTTTTATTCATTATCTTTGTTGCCGGGGATTCCGGGCGGAGTGACAAATCGTCACATTCGCCGCAAAACAGGACGACGAACAGCGCAAAGACGATGATCAAACTGGAAAACATCAACAAGACCTACAACAACGGCTCGCCGCTGCACGTGCTCAAGGGCATCGACCTCGAGGTGGAGCAGGGCGAGCTGGTGTCGATCATGGGCGCCTCGGGATCGGGCAAATCGACCCTGCTGAACATTCTCGGCATTCTGGACGACTACGACAGCGGCAGCTACTACCTCGCCGGACGGCTCATCAAGGGACTGTCGGAGACGCAGGCCGCCGCCGCCCGCAACAACATGATCGGATATATCTTCCAGTCGTTCAACCTCATCAGCTACAAGAACGCCGTCGAGAACGTCGCCCTGCCGCTCTACTACCAGGGCGTCGCGCGGCGCAAACGCAACGCTCTGGCGCTCGAATACCTCGACATGCTGGGACTGCGCGACTGGGCCGAACACATGCCCAACGAGATGTCGGGCGGGCAGAAGCAGCGCGTGGCCATCGCGCGGGCGCTCATCAACAAGCCGCAGATCATCCTGGCCGACGAGCCTACGGGCGCCCTCGACAGCAAGACCTCGCAGGAGGTGATGAACCTGCTGCGCAGGGTGAACGTCGATATGGGCATGACGATCATCTGCGTCACGCACGAACAGTCGATCGCCGACCAGACCGACAAGATCATCCGCCTGCGCGACGGCGTCATCAGCAGCATCACCGAAACCGGGCTGGGACAACGATGAGGGAGCTGCTGCTGGAAATATGGACTTCGGTGCGCCGGAACAAGCTGCGCACGTTCCTCACGGGCTTTTCGGTCGCGTGGGGCATTTTCATGCTCGTCATTCTGCTCGGATCGGGCAACGGGCTCAAGAACGGTGTCGAATCCAATTTCGGCGACTACGCCACCAACTCGATCGACCTCTACGGCGGCTGGACCTCGAAACCGTGGGAAGGCTACGACCGCAACCGCCGCATCCGCCTGACGAACCGGGACCTCGAAATCCTCGAACGGGAGTTCCCCGAAGTCGAGCAGGTCGCCGCCAACACGTGGCTCTCGTCGAAAAAGATCGCCTACGAGGGGGAGTTCATGGACGTCTCGCTGCGCGGCTCGCTCCCGGAAGTGGCCCGGATCGAAGGCATCAAGGTCGCCAGGGGGCGTTTCATCAACGACGCGGACATCCGCGACTACCGCAAGTCGGCGCTCATCGACGAGGCGACGTCGCTCGTGCTGTTCAAGGGAGCCGACCCGCTGGGCAAGTTCGTCCGCGTGGACAGCCTCACGTTCAAGATCGTCGGAGTCACGCAGGGCGACGCCATGCGCAACAACGCCGTCTGCATCATTCCCCTCTCCACCGGGCAGCTCATCTACAACGCCAACGAACCCTACGTGAACAACGCCATCATCACCGTGCGCGACATCCGCACTGACGCCGAGATGGAGGATTTCGAGAAGCGACTCACGGGCCGGCTGGCCGCCGAGCACCACTACGATCCGACGGACGAGAGCGCCATCTGGATCAATAACACGATGGAACGGTACAAGGACATGATGATCGTCTTCGGCGGCATCAACCTCTTCGTCTGGATCATCGGCCTCGGCACGCTGCTCGCGGGCATCGTCGGCGTGAGCAACATCATGCTGGTAACGGTGACCGAACGCACGGCCGAGTTCGGCATCCGCAAGGCGCTCGGCGCCAGGCCCCGGTCGATCATCCGGCTGATCCTCACCGAATCGGTGATGATCACCGCGGCCTTCGGATACATGGGCATGGTGCTCGGCGTGGCCGTGATGGAGGCGGTGAACTACTACCTGACGCAAACTCCGGCCGACACGTCGGAGACGGGCTTCGCCCCGACGATCTTCCTCGATCCGACGCTCAATCTCGGCGTGGCGGTGAGCGCCACGGTCGTGCTCGTCATCGCGGGACTCATCGCCGGCTACGTCCCGGCCTACCGCGCCGCCCAACTGAAAACGATCGACGCCTTGCGCTATAACAAATAGAGAGACGATGGGATTCTTCGACACAGACCGCTGGAACGAAATCTGGCAGACGATCCGCCGGAACCGCAAGCGCAGCATCATGACGGCGCTGGGCGTCTTCTGGGGCATCTTCATGCTCACGGTGCTGCTGGGCGCCGGCATGGGGCTGGGGCGCCTGTTCCGTGCGCAGTTGGGCGAAACCTCGACCAACACGGTGCTGATGAACCCCGGCCGCACGTCGGTCCCCTACAAGGGAATGCCCACGGGCCGGTGGTGGAACCTCGAGAACGACGACATCGCGGCCGTGAAGGAGCTTCCCGAAGTGAAATACGCCACGGGCATGGTGTGGGCCAGCCAGTTCTACGCCAGCCGCGGCGACCGCAAGGGAGAGTACGCCGTGATGGGCCACATGCCCGACTATCAGAAGATCAATCCCGAGAGGCTCCTCTTCGGCCGCTACATCAACGAGCTCGACATGGAGCGCAAGCGCAAGGTGTGCCTCATCGGCACGCAGATATGGAAAGACCTTTTCCCGGGCGGCGAAGACCCCACGGGCGAGATCATCACGTTGCAGGGCACGCAGTTCACGGTCATCGGCGTCCAGAAACGCCAGAGCCAAATGATGTCCTTCAGCGACGTCGAGCGCACGATCGTCCTCCCCGCCACGCTCGTGCAGCAGATGTTCGGCATGGGCAGAACGATCCACATGCTCGCCGCCGTGGGCGGCAACGACGTGCCGCCCCGCGTACTGGAACGCGCCGTCAAGGAACCCGTCTTCGCACGCCACATCATCTCTCCGGACGACCCGAAGGCGGCCTGGGTGATGACCACCGCCGAGTTCATCACCAAGATCAACAGCCTCTTCCGGGGAATCGGTCTCCTGACGTGGATCGTCGGCCTCGGCACGCTGCTCGCAGGCATCGTCGGCGTGAGCAACATCATGCTGGTCCTCGTCAAGGAGCGCACGCAGGAAATCGGCATCCGCCGCGCGATCGGCGCGCCGCCGCGGGCCATCATTTCGCAGATACTCTCCGAAAGCTTCGTGCTGACCTTCATCGCCGGCGTGCTGGGCCTCACGGCCGCCGTGGGGCTGCTGTCGCTCGCCGACTCGATCTACTACCAGGCCGTCGTCGTCGCGCAGGACGGCACGAACGTCTCGTGGCAGATCTCCTTCCAGACGGGCATGCTCTCGCTGGCGATCCTCGTCGCGGGCAGCCTGCTGGCCGGAGTGATCCCCGCCAGCCGTGCGCTGAAGATCAAGGCCGTGGACGCCATCCGCGAAGAATAGGACGATACGAACGAAACAATACAATGCGATAAAGCTATGAAAAAAGTGCTGAAAATTCTCTCGGGCGTGCTCTTCGTCGCGCTGCTTGTCGGAACGTTCTGGTTCCTGTGGCGGAAAACCCGTCCGGTGAAGATCCTCTACGCCATCGTGCAGCCGGCGACGGACACGCTCAAACAATACGTGGTGGCCACGGGCAAGGTCCAGCCCCGCGACGAGGTGGAGATCAAGCCCCAGATTTCGGGCATCATCTCCGACGTTTACAAGGAGGCCGGGGAGACGGTCCGCCAGGGCGAGGTGATCGCCACGGTGAAGGTCGTCCCGGAGATGGGCCAGTTGTCGAGCGCCGAATCGCGCGTCTCGGTGGCCGAAATATCGCTGGCGCAGGTGCGGCGCGAATACGACCGCACGGCGGCCCTGCACGAAAAGGGCATCGTCTCGGACGAGGAGACCGAACAGAGCCGCACGGAGTTGGCGAAGGCCGAGGAGGAGCTGCGCAACGCACAGGAGAATCTCGAAATCGTCAAGGAGGGCATCGCCAGCCGCTTCGCCGAGCTGAGCAACACGCAGATCCGATCGACGATCGACGGCATGATCCTCGACGTGCCGATCAAGGTCGGCAACTCGGTGATCCAGGCCAACACGTTCAACGACGGCACGACGATCGCCACGGTGGCCGACATGTCGAACATGCAGTTCCAGGGCAACGTGGACGAGACGGACGTGGGCAAGCTGCACGAGGGAATGCCCGTGCAGTTGACCATCGGCGCCCTGCAGAACGTCGAGCTGGACGCCCGGCTCGAATACGTCGCCCCGAAATCCACCGAGAGCAACGGCGTGATCCTCTTCGAGGTGAAGGCCGCCGTCGAGATTCCCGAAGGGGTCTTCGTGCGCGCCGGGTACAGCGCCAACGCCAGCGTCGTGATCCGGAGCCGCGAAGGGGTGCTGACCCTGCCCGAAGGGTGCGTGGAGTTCGAGGAGGGCAAGACCTACGTGCAGGTGCTCACCGGCCCCGAGGACGCCGAGGAGCAGACCTTCGAACGGCGCGAAGTGAAGGTCGGGCTTTCGGACGGCGTGAACATCGAAATCACCGAGGGCGTGACCGCCGACGACAAGGTCCGCGGCGCACGCATCGACCAGAAATAACCGCGACCAAACGACTTTCCGCAAGATGAAAACAGGCATCATTCCCATACTCCCGCTCCGCAGCCGGCGCAGCGCATCCGGGCCGTTCCGCAGCGATCGCCGGAGTTCCGGCCGCGGACGGCTCCTGGCCCTCCTCGCACTGGGCCTCGCCGCCCTGCCGTCCGCGCCGCTCCGCGCGCAGACCGCCCCGGCGGAACCGGCCGGGCAGCCGGAAGCCGCCGTTCCGGCCCCGGGCGAACCGTGGACGCTCGAGGCGTGCATCCGCTACGCCCAGCAGCACAACACCGAGGTGCAGCAGCGCGCCCTCGAGGTCGAACGCAACGACATCGAGCTTTCGACGGCCCGTTACAGCCGGCTCCCCGACCTGAACGCCTCGCTGGGCGGCGACGCCTCCTTCGGCCGGGCGCTCACGAGCGACAACACCTACCGCGACAACAACCAGACCTCGGGATCGCTGAACGTCTCGGCCTCGATGCCGCTCTTCCAGGGCATGCGCATCAACCACCAGATCAAGGCCGGGAAATTAGACCTCGCGGCCGCCGTGCAGGACCTCGAACGCATCCGCGAGGACGTGGCGATCAACGTCATGACGCTTTACCTCCAGGTGCTCTACTACAAGGAGCTGGTCGGCGTCTCCCGGCGGCAGCTCGAACTGAGCACCCTCCAGGCCGAACGCAGCCGGGGGCTGGCTGCCGAGGGCAAAGAACCCGAGTCGGCCGTCTATGAAAGCGAAGCACTCGCCGCCAACGACCGCATGACCCTCACGCAGACGCGCAACGAACTGCAACTGGCTCTGCTGGACCTGAGCCAGGCGCTCAACCGCGAAAGCGCCGCAGGCTTCGACGTCGTCTTCCCCGAGCTGGACAGCCTCACGATCGAGACGCTGCACCGCACGGCGGGGTCCGTCGATGCGGTTTACGCCTATGCGGCCGAGAACCGGCCCCACATCAAGGCCGAGCGGCTGCGCCTCGGCAGTTCGGAGCACGCCGTGGACATCGCCCGGTCGGCACTCTACCCGTCGCTCTCGCTCTCGGGCGGCTACGGCACGGGAGTTTACAGCGCCGACGACTCGAAATTCTGGGCCCAGATTCGCCACAACAGCCGCGAATACGTGGGGCTGTCGCTCGGCATTCCGATCTTCAACCGCCGCGCCTCGCGCAACAACGTCCGCACGGCGAAGATCGCCGTCCGCAACCAGCAACTGGCCGTGACGGCCGCCGAACAGGCCCTGCGCAAGGAGATCGAGCAGGCGTGGTATTACGCCGACGCCGCCTACGCCAAATACCTCTCGGCCGCCGCCGCGCTGGCTTCGGCCGAGGTGGCTTTCCGCTACGAGGAGCAGAAGGCCGCGGCGGGCCGCTCGACCGTCTTCGATTTCAGCGACGCCAAGACGCGCATGGAGAAGGCTGCCTCGGAAGCCGTGCAGGCCAAATACGAGTTCGTCTTCCGCGCCAAGATTCTGGACTACTACCGCGGCGAGCCGTTGCGGCTCTGACCCGGTGTCCGAACCCGGCTCCGGCGTCCGAACGGAACGGCGGCGGGAAGGCGTCCGAAGAGGCTTCCCGCCGCCGTCTTCATCGTCGCAGATCACCTGTCACCGACTGCGGCCGCATTCCTCCGCCCCCCCCCTGCTTCCGGCGGATCGCGGCACGTCCGGGAGGCCCGCGATGCAAATTTCCGCGCCGAAAGGCGGCAATCCCGAAAATTTGACCTACTTTTGCAGCGGTTAGCACGCACAAGGTTAGGATGGAATGGCTTAAAGATCTGCTCGTCGAGCATTCGGCCCTACAGGCCGTCGTGGTGATTTCGCTCATCTCGACAATCGGCATCGGACTGGGAAAAATCCGGTTCTTCGGCATCTCGCTCGGCACGGCCTTCATCTTCTTCGTGGGCATTCTGGCCGGGCACTTCGGACTGTCGCTCGACCCGGCGATGCTCACCTATGCCGAGGATTTCGGCCTCATCATCTTCGTCTATGCCCTCGGCCTGCAAGTCGGCCCGGGCTTTTTCAGCTCGATGCGCGCCGACGGACTGCGCCTGGTCTCCCCGGCCATCGCCGTCGTACTCGCTGGAACGGCGCTGGCCGTGGCCCTGAGCTACGCCTTCGGAATTCCGATGCCCGACATGTCTGGTATCCTCTGCGGCGCCACGACCAACACCCCGGCACTCGGCGCGGCGCAGCAGACCCTCCAGCAGGCGGGGCTCGATGCCAACGGCGCGGCGCTGAGCTGCGCGGTGACCTATCCGCTGGGGGTCGTAGGCGTCATCCTGGCGATCGTCACCCTGCGCAAACTCTTCGTCCGCCCGGCGGACATGCCGGGACCCGACGCCGAGCACAAGAAGAACCTCTTCATCGCCAGCTACCACCTCACGAATCCCGCCGTCTTCGGCAAGAGCATCCACGACATCGCCGCCGAGAGCCACCACCACTTCGTCATCTCGCGCCTCTGGCGCAACGGACAGGTCTCGATTCCCACGTCGGACAGGCAGTTGCAACGCGACGACGTCATTCTGGTCATCACCAACCGCGACGAGGCCGACGCCCTGCGGCTCATCTTCGGCGAACAGGAGCAGAAGGACTGGAACACGGAGAACATCGACTGGAACTCGGTGGACGGACAGCTCATGTCGCAGCGCATCCTGGTGACGCGCCCCGAAATCAACGGCAAGAAGCTCTCGGCACTGCGCCTGCGCAACAACTACGGCATCAACATCAGCCGCGTTTACCGTTCGGGCGTGCAGTTGCTCGCCACGCCCGACCTGAGACTGCAACTGGGCGACCGCCTGACGGTCGTGGGCGAGGCGCAGGCGATCCGCAACGTCGAGAAGATCCTCGGCAACGCCGTGAAGAGCCTCAACGAACCGAACCTCGCGGCGGTTTTCATCGGCCTGATCCTCGGCCTCACGCTCGGAAGCATCCCGATCGCCGTGCCGGGCGTCTCGATCCCCGTGAAACTGGGACTGGCGGGCGGCCCGATCATCGTGGGCATTCTCATCGGCACGTTCGGCCCCCGGATGCACATGATTACCTATACCACGCAGAGCGCCAACCTCATGCTGCGCGCGCTGGGGCTCTCGATGTACCTCGCCTGTCTGGGCCTCGACGCCGGGGCGCACTTCTTCGAAACCGTCATGCGGCCCGAAGGCATTCTCTGGCTGGGCGTGGGCTTCGTGCTGACGTTCGTCCCGGTCGTCATGGTGGGCCTGCCGGCGATGCGGCTGCTGAAGGTCGATTTCGGCTCCGTAGCGGGACTGCTGTGCGGCAGCATGGCCAACCCCATGGCCCTCAACTACGCCAACGACACCATCGAAGGCGACAATCCGTCGGTCTCCTACGCCACGGTCTATCCCGTCTGCATGTTCCTGCGCGTGATCGTCATCCAGATCACGCTCATGCTTTTCATCTGACCGCAGCAGAGCCGGGGTTTTCCGTCCCCGGAGCCGCCGCCGGTTCCGCATTCTCCGCAGCGGCCGGAGCCGCCGCCTGCCCTTTCCCCGCCGCATCCGCAGCGGTTCCCGCAGCGGCCGGAGCCGCAAATCCCGGCCGGCCGAGCGCCGCCACGTCGTTGCCCGACGGATTCTGAAACACCCTCAGGTCGAAAGCCGGAATCACCGCCAGCACATGATCGAAGACGTCGGACTGAATCCCTTCGTAATCCTCCCACACCACGGTATCGGTAAAGAAATAGAGCTGCATCGGAAGCCCCGTCTCCGTGGGCTGCATCTGCCGCACCATCAGCGTCATGCTCCGGTTCACCGGAACCTCCTGCCGCAGGTAGCGGACCAGATAGGCGCGGAAAACGCCCAGATTGGTCTGGTGCAGGCCGTTGATCCTCCGCTCGCCCGGGCCGATGCCGTGCGCGGCGTTGTAGGCTTCGATGCGCCGCTCCGTTTCGTCGATATACTCCCGGACGAGGTCGATCTCCCGGTAACGCGCCAGCATCTCCGGCGTGCAGAACCTGACGCTCGTCATGTCGATCGACACCGAACGCATCACGCGGCGGCCGCCCGAGAGCTGCATGCCGCGCCAGTTCTGGAACGAATCGGAGGTGAGCAGGTAGGGAGGCAGCATGACGATCGTATTGTCCCAGTTGCGGATCTTCACGGTCGTAAGCGACACCTCCTCCACCGTGCCGTCCGCCCCGTACTTCGGCACGGAGATCCAGTCGCCGACCTGCAACATGTCGTTGGCCGAGAGCTGGATGCCCGACACGAACCCCAGGATGCTGTCGCGGAAGATCAGCATGACGATGGCCGCCGAAGCGCCCAGCCCGGTCAGCAGGATCGCCGGGGACTTGCCGATCAGGATGGACACAACGAGAATCGTACAGACCAGCAGCGCGATGCCCTGCGCCGTCTGCCGCAGTCCCTTGATGGGCTTGTTCTGCCAGGCGGGGCGCGATGCGGCGATACGGAAGGCGGCATAGAGCAGCGCGTCGATGAAGCGGAAGACCGAAATGACGACATAGGACTGCATGAGGCGCATCACGACGACGCGCGCGCCGGAACGCTCCTCGAACACGATCGGGAGCACGACGGCCAGCAGCGCGGCGCTCAGAATGTGACAGGCGCAGCGCAGCACCCGGACGCTGAACAGCGTGTCGTCCCACACGGCGCGCGTACGCGCCACGAGCCGCCGCACGCCGCGGACGATGACCAGCCGGCAGGCGAAATCGAACAGTACGACGAAGAGCAGCACCAGCAGAAAGGCGATCCAGCGATCCCACCCTCCGGTGTCCGACGTGACCCCCAGCCACCCGAGCAGCAGGTCGGTCCAATGCTTGAGTAAGTTCCGCATACCGGAGGAACCCGCAAAATCCGGGCCGCCCCGTGCCGAGCTATCCGAGAATCAGCGCCGCCTCGCTCTCGAAATTGGGGGTGAAGACACCCTTGCCGAGCGAAGCGCGAATCTCCCCGGGCGTCCAGAAACGGCCGCCGTCCAACTCGTCGCTGGGGAAGATCGCCCCGTCGTACACCGCGCGGTGGACATAGACCAGTTCCCGCTCGCGGTCCGAACGGAACGGATAGACGGCGATGCGGAGCGGTGAGAACTCCGTAATGCCCAGCTCCTCGCGCACTTCGCGGCGCAAGGCCTCCTCCACCGTCTCGCCCCAGTCCACATGGCCCCCGACGGCCGTATCCCAGCGTCCGGGCTGAATGTCCTTCCACACCGGACGCCGCTGAAGGTAAAGTTCGCCGCGCGAATTGAACAGGTGCAGGTGCACCACCGGATGCAGCAGCATCGACCCGCCGTGGCACACGCGGCGCGTGGCCCGGCCCACGACACGCCCCGTCTCGTCCACCACGGGAAAAAGCTCCCCGCCGTCGTCGCGGCGCGCGGCGGCTTCCGGCCGCACCCTGTCATCGCGCAGCATGACGGGGGTATTTTTTCAGGTAGATGAGCACGGTCAGCATACCGACGAAGACGAACGCCGCGCCGGGCAGCGCCGTATAACGGTAGTCAAGCCCCCGTTCGATCGGCAGTCCGCCGCAGTAGGCCCCGAGCGCGTTGCCCAGGTTGAAGGCCACCTGCACGAGGGCCGCACCGAGCATCTCCCCGCCGCGCGAGTTCTCGAGAATCAACAACTGCTGCGGCGACGACACGCAGAAAAGGCAGGCGGCCGTCAGGCACATGAGCGCCAGCGAGAGGTCGCGGACCTGCGCGCCGAAGAAGATGGCGAGCAGTGCGAGGCACGCCACGCCGAGCGTGCAGCAGACGACCCGCTCGGGCGTGAAACGGTCGGCATAGCGGCCGCCCACGATATTGCCCGCGAACATGCCGAAACCCGCCAGCATGACGACGAGCGTCAGATCGTCCGCCGCGAAGCCCGAGGTGCGGACCATGAGCGGGCCGACATAGCTGTACCAGCAGAAGATGCCGCCGTTGCCGAGCATCACCGAGAGGAGCACCAGCCACGGCGCGAGGCTCCGCAGGAAGCGGAACTGCCCCCGCAGCCCCGTGTCGGGAAGCGCCGGCAGCGCAGGGACCCACATGCGGATCAGCAGCAGGGCGACGGCGCCCCACACGGCGACGATGGCGAACGTGGCGCGCCATGTCAGCGCATGGCTGATATAGGTTCCCAGCGGCACGCCGAAGAGATTGGCGACGGTCATGCCGACGATCATGACCGACACGGCCCCGGCGCGTTTCCCGGGGTCGGCGACCCGTTCGGCGACGATGGACCCCACGCCGAAGAAGGCGCCGTGGGGCAGTCCCGAGACGAAGCGCATGGCCATCAGCGTCCAATAGTTCGGGGCGACGGCCGCGCAGAGGTTGCCCGCGACGATCAGCCCGGCGAGCACCAGCAGAATGTGTTTCAGCGGACGCGTGCGGGCCACGAGCACCGTGAGCGGCGCCCCGAAGCAGACCCCCAGCGCATAGGCCGAGATCAGATGCCCCGCCTCGGGGATCGATACGCCGAGGCTCAGGGCGATGTCGGGCAGAATGCCCATCATGACAAATTCGGACATACCGAGCGCCAGCGTACCGAACGCCAGCGCGACAAGACTTTTCTTCATCGGGAAAGAATCTGAAACCTGACTTTTCAACCGGCTGCAAAAGTAGTACAAAAACGGCGGAAAGCGCAACGCTTTCCGCCGTTTTTTCCCGGACCGCCACCGGAATACCCCGTCTCCTCAGGGACTCCCGCCCCGCAGGATCGGCACACCGGCCGCAGCCGGACGTCAGAGCCGCGGGCCCGATTCGCGGGGCTGCCCCACCTCGAAACCCAGCGCACGCATCCACTCCACGGTGGCCGCATCGACCTGGTCGTTCCGGTCGGCCCAGCGTCCGGCTTCGGTCAGCTCCCGTTTGCGCACCTCGAGCGCCTGCCGCAGCGGGAAATCCGGCCGCCGCAGCCGCGAACGCGCGGCACGCTCCGAGGGGCGCACCCGCCGGCCGAAGACCTCACGCTGCGTCGGACGCCGGGCGCCCTCCCACTTGAATCCCTTCAGATAAAGTTCCCGGTCGGGCGCCAGCTTGGGCAGCGGCGTGATGTGCCAGACGGGCTCCTGACGGTAGGTGATCTGCACCACCTGCTTGCCCTCGATATAGAACGAGCAGTCGCCGCTCTCGATGAAACCGACGTCGGTGATCTCGGGCGGCTCGCCGTCCTGCATGTAGTAGATCGTCTGCACGTTGCCGTTCACGTCGTTGCGGTAAATCTCGTTGTCGCGGAACCATGCGGTCATCTCCTTGCCCGCCACCTGGTTGTAGTGCAGCGTATCGAGCTGCGACGACATGATCGGGCTTCCCACGCACTCGGCGCGCGCGAGCTGCTGCCGCTCGGTATAGACATCGATGACGTCGGACGTGATCTGATTGCCCTGATTCCACAGCACGGGGTTGATATAGAGGTGAATCGTCGAATCGGTGCTGATGGCCGTCATCGAGTCGCAGACCGCCTGGAAATCGGAACGGTAGATCCGCACGTCGCGGTAGCCCTTCAGCAGCCGGTAGATCGAATCCCGCAGCGGCTCCTGTCCGAGCGAATCGGCCGCCGCGAGCGAGTCGGCCCCGACGGCCAGCGAGTCGCGGGCGAGCGAATCGGCGGCCAGATGCAGCGAATCCTGCTCGACGGCATTGCGCCCCAGCAGCGAATCCAGCTCGCGCAGCTCAGTGGAATCGACCTCGATGCGTTTCCCCTTCCGCGCCGCACGGGCCTGCCGCGCCTTCAGTTTCGATTCGGCCTTGAGCCGCCGGGCCGCGAGGCGCTTCTCCTCGCGCTCCTTCTGCGCCAGCAGTTTGGCCGTCGCCTTCTCCTGCCGCGCCGCGGCGATCTCCTCGAGCTTCTTCTTCCGCGCTTCGGCCTTGGCCGCCTTCTCCCGGGCTTTGGTCTGCCGCGCCTGCTCCTTCAGATAGGCTTTCCGGGCATCCCCCGTCAGCGTGTCGAGCGGATTGACGGCCGGCGTCCGCAACGAATCCGGCGCGCTCCGCAGCGAGTCGGGCAGCGTCTCCGCCGCCAGCGAATCGGGCCGTCCGGCAACGGTCGCCGCAGATTCCGCGGCACGGCGCAACGAATCGCCGCCGATTCCCGCGGGATGCGCTCCGTCCGTCTGCCCGGCTTCGGGGTGCGGCGCGGCCGACACCGAATCGGCCGGCGGAATCTCCCCCGCCGCGCGGGCCAACGAATCGGCGGCGCGCCGTTCGGCAGCACGCCGTTCGGCCGCCTCGTTGATCGTGAAGAGAAACATCGAATCGGAACGCATGAAGAGCGAGTCGCCCTGCGAGAGGTCGTAGCTCACCACCGCCGGATCGCGTGTCAGCAGCGCATTGCCCGGCTCCTTCCAGTATTCGCCGTAATCGCCGAAGGCCAGCACCTTGTGCTCCGTATCGTCGATCTGCACGTCCCGCCGCAAGATCACGTGGTTGCGCGGACGGTAGAAGTCGATGCTGTCGCTCCACATCTCCTGCTTTTCGGTCAGCACGTAGCCGTTGCGGGTGACCAGATAGAGCGTGTCGAGTTTCTCGTAGGCCCCGCGGTCGGCATAGAGGTAGTCGCCGTCGCGGTTCCAGATATTCGTGCGTTCGTAGAAAAAGGCGTTGTCGGTGGCCATGTTATAGACCACCGAGTCGCCCCTGAGTTCGTACTCGTCGTTGCGCATCTCCACCCGCTCCACGGCCACCAGCTCCTTCGCATCGGCATAGTAGTAGCCGCGGACCGCCTCGAGCAGATTCTCGCGGTTCGTGAGCACGCCGCCCCGGTCGAACCGCCCCACGTTGGTCTTCGTATTGAACCGGAAATCGTAGGTGTAGAGCGTGGCGTCGCCGTCGATGACCTTCACGATGTCGGAATAGACCCGCGCCTCGTTCAGGTCGCCGTCGTATTCGGCCCGGTCGCCGTAGATATAGGTCGTATTCTTGTTGATGAGCACGTTGCCGAAGAACTCGATGCGCATGTCCGAATAGCGCACCGCCGAGTCGCACGTGATGACGGCCCCGTTGTGCTGCGCGGCGAAATTCCCCACCAGGAAGACCACCGAATCGCCCGGGGCCACGGGCCCCATGAGGTCCGACTTGAGGTCGATGAGTTTCTTCCCGCCCTCCTCCGGGGCAGGCTGCCGCATACCGCTGCGCGCGGCGAACACCCCCGCGACGGCCAATGCCGCAACCGCTATGGAGACGATCCTGCGCACCGGACTACTTCACCCAGTGTTTGTTCTCGAACTCCCCGTCGCGGAACTCGGGGTCGATATAGACGTACATGCCGTCGATCTTCTTCGAAAGCCACTCCCTGAAGGCCCGCTCCTGCTTGTCATGCAGGGCCATCTCCTCCAGCCGCAGGTAGTCCTCGTTGAGCGAGGCCGTATGCGCGGGAATCACCTCCACGAGCTTGACGATCTTGCCCATCTGGTTGCTCAGCATGTCCTCCGTGAGGAAAGCCCCCGACACCTCGCCGGGCTCGAGCTGGATGAGCGCATTGTAGTCGGGCAGCCGGTTGAAATGGCCGAAATCCTCCTTGAGGAACTTCGTGACCGTCATCTTCGCGTCGGGCATGTAACGCTCCAGCACCTCGTGGTTCGACACCAGACCGCCGTTCATCTTCGACGAGGCATCGTCCGAATAGAGCAGCGCCGCCTTCTCGAAAGTGATCGAATCCTTGTGAATCAGGTCGGCGATGCTGTCCAGTTGCGTCAGCGTCTCGCTCAACTCGTCGCTCGTGAAGACCGGATGCAGCAGGATATGGCGGAAGTGGTAGAGCTGTCCGCGCTTGTCCAGCAACTGAATGATGTGGAATCCGAACTGCGACTCGACGACCTCGGAAATCTGGCCGGGCTTCAGCCCCTCCAGCGCCCGGCCGAACGCCTCGTCGAGACCCGACAGCGGCGTGGGGTCCATCTCGCCGCCGCGAATGGCCGTACCGTCCTGCGAATACATGCGCGCGAGGCTCTCGAAACGGGCTTTGCCCGTGATGACGCGCTCGCGCATGTCCAGCAGCCGCTCGCGCGTACGCTGCTTGGCCTCCTTCATCGACTTGGGGAACTTGGTGATCTGCGCATAGACGTACTGATCGGCGATCAGCGGCAGGCTGTCCTTCGGGATCGACTTGTAGAAGCGCTCGACCTCGCCCGGGATCACCGACACCTTGTTGATCACCTCCTCCTGCATCCGGCTGGCATAGGCCTGCTCCTCGTAGCGCTGGCGGAGTATCTCGCGGAGCGTGAAGATCGGCATGTGGTGCTTGGCCTCCAGTTTCGAGATCGAGCCCTCCAGATCGACCATCTGCTGCACCTGGTTCTCGACGCTCGTCAGAATGCCGCCCTGGTCGATCTCCACCGAGTCGATCTGCGCCTGGTTGTAAAGCAGTTTCTGCGTCATCAGCCCTTCGAGCGCCTCGTTCATCGGGTCGCGGTCGGAGGTGTAGCCCTCCTGCCGGCGCTGCTCGACGAGCTGCCGCGCGTACTCGTCCACCTCGGAGTAGAGGATCGACGACCCGCCCACCACGGCCACCACCTTGTCGAGCATCACCTGCCGCCGCTGGGCCGATGCGCCTGCGGCCGAAATGAGGATCAATGCCGCCAATATACCTTTTTTAAACATGCTCGTTTGCGTTTAGTTTCTATTTGGTCTCTTCGTTGTCCGTCTCCTCCAGACCATAGACGCTCACCTCGCCGTTCTCCGAGGCGCGGTCGAAAAGCTCCTCCTCGTGACGGCGGATCACCTCGCCCTGCCGCCGGTTGAACAGAATGCGGCGGATGGTCGGCCGCAGGCGTTCGAGCGGAATGGGTTCGCCCTCGCGGCGCACCTCGTCGATCTGGAAATAGTATTGCGAATGGCTGTCGCGCATCTCCTGCACGGCAGTCGTCGCCAGCATCGCGTCGTAATTCTGCGAGCGGAGCGTCGGCAGGTAGCTCAGGAATTCCGGGAAGTCGATCCACTGCTCGCGGAAATCATTGACCGCAAAATCGTTCTTCGCGCAGAGGTCGCTGAAATCCTGCTGCTGCGCCGCCGATCCGGAGGCCATGAGCGACTTGAGCTTCGCGGCCTGCCGGTAGTGCAGCCCCAACCGCACGATGCGCCCCTTGACGATCGGCCGGTCGAGCCTGAAATCGGCCTTGTGGGCGTTGTAGTACGCCGCGATCTCGTCGTCGGTGAAGACCGTATCGACCGAACGGTCAACGTAATGCTGGTCCAGCTTGCGGATCAGCAACGCCTGCCGGTACTCCTCCACCATGCGGTCGATATCCCCGGCCGACTCGGAGAAGAGGATTTCGGCCTCCTGCAACTTCAACTGCTTGCGCACCCAGCGGTCCACGTACATCTTCACATAGGCGGCGCTGTCCCCGCCCGTCAGCCCCTGCGGAATGACTCTCCGCACGTCACGCATGCGAAGCTCCCGCCCTCCGGCGCGGGCGACGGTCTCGTCGCCCGAGAAATAGCGGGGCATCTCCCGGCAACCCGCCAGCAGCAACGCACCCGCCGCGACCGTTATTTTCGCTCGCAAATTCATATTCCGAAGGGCAAAGATAGGGTTTTTACCCGTAATTAACGCATCGGTGCGGGGGATTATTACGCCCGGCCCGATTTTTCTCCGCCTCCTTCATGCGGCGCAGCGCGCGCCACATCATGTAGCCCGAGACGACGAGCACGGCCAGCGCGACGACATAGACCGCCACGTAGAGCGTCCGCCCCGGAATCAGGTCGATCAGCAGCGTGTTCGCATGGCCCGTGACGAGCATCAGGTAAGCCACGGCGTTGTTCAGCGCATGGAGGATCATCGCGGCCCACAGCGAATCGGTGGCGATGTAAACGTAACCGAGCACCAGCCCTACGACGAAGGCATTGACCACCTGTACGGGCTGTCCGTGGAGGATGCCGAAAAAGAGCGACGACACGAGCCACGCGATCGTCACGCCGTAACGCGAACGCAGCGAACCGAGCACCACGCCGCGGCAGATGAGCTCCTCGAAGACCGGCGCGAAGAGCACCAGCGAAAGAATCGTCCAGAAACCGCGTCCCACGTTGATCTGCAGCTCGGGCAGCAGGGCCAGCAGCGGTTCGAGCACCACGCCCACGGCGCACATCATCACGAAGGCCCACAACAGCAGCGCCGGATTGAGCCCCCGTGTCGAGAAACGGGCCCAGCGCCCGCGCCCGCCGCGCACGCGACGGTAATAGAGGAGTCCTCCAAGCGCCACGGCCATCGAAACGAAGTAGAGCGCGGCGACCAGCCGGCCCAAAGCCGCAGGCTCCATCGTGTTGTAGTTCGCCCCGTGTCCGGCGAAGAGCGAGAACAGCAGACCGAAAAGTCCCACGAGCGCCTGCGCGCCCAGCGCGATGCCCAGCATGGCGAACAGGTCGCCCGTCGTGGGAAACCGCCGCCGGACGGCGCTCTCCGGCCCCGCTCCGCCCGGTACGGCGCTTCCGCCGGCGGCTGATGCAGCCCCTTCCATCCGCTCCGGTGCGACATTCCCGTCCTTTCCGGAGACGGGCTGTTTCCCCCCTCCGGAAGCGGCCGCCCCCGGCTCCGGAAAGACATGCGGCTCCCCTGCGGCGGCAGCGCCACCCTGTCCGGAGACGGGCTCCGGACCGTTTTCCCCGCGCGGCCCGCGGGCCGCGGCGGTCTCCTGCGACGGGTCTCCGGCATGCGGAGCGGCCGGCTCGGTTCGATTCTCTTCCATAAGCGATTCCGGTTACTTCTCTTTGCGACTTCAAAGATAGTGCAAGAGCGGCGCAATGCCAAATTTATTTGCGTTCCGCCGTTCTTATTTTCCGCCCCGCGTAAAGCGGTGCAGGTCTGCCGGAAGCCTCCGCCGCGGCCGGCCGCACGGAAGCGGGAAACGGGTAATTTTGCATGACGATTGCGGATTTCCGCAGAATTTCACTAAATTTGTCCGCTTATTATACGGTATCGAATCATTATGGCAAAGGTTATCGCATTAGCCAATCAGAAAGGCGGCGTGGGCAAAACCACGACGGCCATCAACTTAGCGGCGTCGCTGGCCCTGCTGGGCAAAAAGGTGCTGCTGCTCGACGCCGATCCGCAGGCCAACGCCACCTCCGGACTGGGCTTCGACATCAACCTGGAGGGCATCTACGAGTGCATCGCCGGGCAGAAGCGCGCCGAAGAGGTGATCCTCCAGAGCCCCGACGTCAAGAACCTCTGGCTGCTCCCCTCGTCGATCGACCTGGTGGCCGCCGACACCGAACTGCCGAAGATGGAGAACGCCCACCACGTGATGAAACGCATCGTGGACTCGGTGCGCGAACGGTTCGACTACGTTTTCATCGACTGCTCCCCCTCGCTGGGCTACACGACGGTCAATATCCTCACGGCCGCCGACACGGTGCTGATCCCCGTGCAATGCGAATACCTCGCGCTCGAAGGGCTTTCGAAGCTGCTCAACACGATCCGCAAGGTCAAGTCGGGGCTGAACCCCGCGCTCGACATCGAAGGCTTCCTGCTCACGATGTACATGCGCAACCGCCTGAACAATCAGGTCGTCACCGAAGTCCGCGAACACTTCGGCGAACTGGCCTACGACACAATAATCCAGCGCAATATCCGTTTGGGTGAAGCGCCCTCGCACGGAAAGCCCGTCATGCTGTACGACGCGGGCGCCGTGGGTTCGGAGAACTACCTGAACCTGGCCCGGGAGTTCCTCAAGCGCAACCGCAAAAGCCGCAGCAAATAAAAAAACACGACGATATGAAACAGAAGGGATTAGGCCGCGGACTCGACGCCATCTTCGGCAGCGATCCGATCGACGCCCGGCTCAAGCCGATGAGCCAGATGGCCGAAATCGCAATCGGCGACATCATACCCAACCCCACCCAGCCGCGCACGCAGTTCGACGAGGAGGCCCTCGACGAGCTGGCCGACTCGATCCGCCAGTTGGGCGTCATCCAGCCCGTGACGGTCAAGAAGGCCGCCGACGGCAAATACGTCATCATCAGCGGCGAACGCCGCTGGCGGGCCGCGCAGCGCGCCGATCTCGAAACCCTCCCGGCCTACATCCGCGAGGTGGACGACGAGAACCTGCACGCCATGGCGCTCGTGGAAAACATCCAGCGGCAGGACCTCAACGCCATCGAAATCGCGCTGGGGATGCAGCGCCTGATCGACGAGTGCCACCTCACGCAGGACGCACTCTCGGAGAAGGTGGGCAAGAAACGCTCGTCGGTGTCGAACTACCTGCGGCTCCTGAAGCTGCCCGACGAGGTGCAGCTCGCCCTGAAGGAGGGGCTGATCTCGATGGGGCACGCCAAGGCCATCGCGGGCGCACCCGCGGAGGAGCAGTTGCGCGTGCTGAAGCGGTGCGTCAAGAAGGGGCTTTCGGTCCGTCAGGCCGAGGAGCTGGTGCGCTCGCTCGCCGAAGCGCCCGCCAAGGGGGCGACGGCCGCCGAGGACGAGGAGTACCCCGAGAGCTATTCGCGGCTGGTCGAGCTGCTGGAGCCCTGCTTCTCGCAGGAGATCGCGATCAAGCGCTCGAAAAACGGCGGCGGACGCATCGTGATCGGCTTCAACGACGACAAGGACATCGAACGTTTCATCGAACGTTTCACGAAACGCTCCTGAGCCGGCACGATGGCAAGCCTCCGGACCAGACTCCTGCTTCTCGCGGCGGCCCTCCTGCTGGGGCTGCCCGCCGCAGCGCAGCTCCATCGCGGCGCCCGGACGCTCGTACGGAGCGGTCTGATGCCGAAACCGGACTCGCTGCGCGCCGAACGCGATTCGCTGCGGCTGGCCGGACTGCTGCTCGAAATGGACTCCGTCGCCGCTCCCGACTACGCCGCGGACTCGGCGGCGGTCGCCGCCCTGCGCACCGACGACCGCCGCACGCTCGACTCCCTCGCCGCGGCCCGCTATGCCGCGGCCCTGCAGGGACTCGACACCACCGCCAAACGCCCCCGGCTCAAGAAGGGCTGGTTCATGAGCGACTCCATGTCGCTCTCGAAGGTGTGCTGGCTCTCGACCGTGCTGCCCGGCTACGGACAGGTTTACAACCGGCAATACTGGAAACTGCCGGTGCTCTACGGCACGGTGGGCGCCGGACTGGCCCTCTTCCTCCACGAAAACAAGACCTACAAGCCCCTCAAACGGGCCTACGAATCCTACACGAACACGAGTCTCGCACGCACGCCCGAACTGGATGCCCTGCAAACCAAGATGATCCGCAGCAACACCCGGCGGCAGATCTATCTGGGCATCACCATCGCCTCGTACGTCTATTTCATCGGCGACGCGGCGGTGAACTACTCGACCAACGAGGTCTCCTCGGTCAAGAAGGCCACCACGCTGGCCTGCATCTTTCCCGGCGCGGGACAGATCTACAACAAGAGCTACTGGAAAGTGCCGTTCGTCGTGGGCGGATTCGCCTCGATGATCTACTGCATCGACTGGAACAACCGCGGCTACCAGCGCTTCAAGAAGGCCTACAACCAGATCAGCGACTACGAGCAACACCCGGAAAAGTACCCCGACGGCCCGGTGGACGAGTTCGGGGGCCGCTACTCGGCCTCGTACATCCTCAACCTGCGCAACAACTTCCGGCGCAACCGCGACCTCTGCATCATCATCTCGGGTGCGCTCTACGTCCTGCAGATCATCGACGCGCACGTGGACGCGCACCTGAAGGACTACGACATTTCGGACGACCTCTCGATGAATCTCGAACCGCTGGTGGACTACACCTACGTCCCCACGCTGGGCGGCAACCGCCCCGTGTTCGGGTTCAACATGAGTCTCAAATTTTAGACGATGAAAAAACTCCTCACCCTCGCGCTGCTCCTCGCCGTGGCCGCCTCGGCTGCGGCCGCGGACCGCAATCCCCGCAAGAAAAAACGCAACCGCAGAAAGGCGAAGACCGAGCAGGTAGCGGCTCCCGCCCCCGCGCCGGACACTGCGAAGCCCGCGGAAGAGGAGAAACCCGCCGAGGCGGTTCCCGTCGCCGAAGAGGAGCCGCTCAACGACCTCACGCTGGGTCTCTCGGCCGAGCAGGCCGACTCGCTGGTGGCCGTCTGGCGCGAGCGGCAGCAGGCGGATTCCTTCACGGAGTTCTTCGACCGCTTCGTGCTCGAAGACTCCACGGCCGTGGCCGACGCCCCGGCGACCGACGCGGCGACCGATTCGCTCTACGCCGGACGGCTGCGGGCCCTCGTCTCGCCGATCCCGCTGCCGTACAACTACATCGTCAAAGGGTACATAAACCGCTACGTCAATCCCCGCTACGGGACGATCGGGCGCATCCTGGGCTCGTCGCAGTACTACTTCCCGATGATCGAGGACGAGCTGCTCAAGGAGAACCTCCCGATCGAGCTGCGCGCGCTGCCGATCATCGAGTCGGCGCTATCCCCCACGGCCGTGTCACCCGTCGGAGCCGTCGGTCTGTGGCAGTTCATGCCCTCGACGGGCAAGAGCTACGGACTGGAGGTCAATTCGCTCGTGGACGAACGCCGCGACCCGGTCCGCGCCACGCAGGCCGCCTGCCGCTACCTGAAAGACCTCTACGCCATCTACAACGACTGGACGCTGGCCATCGCCGCCTACAACTGCGGCCCGGGCAACGTCAATAAGGCCATGGCCCGCTCGGGAGGCAAGACCTTCTGGGAGATCTACGACTACCTCCCGCGCGAGACGCGCGGCTACGTCCCGGCCTTCATCGGCGCCACCTATGCCTACGCCTACCACCGCCAGCACGACATCGAACCCCAGCCGGCTCCGATCCCCCTGTCGGTCGATACGGTCCGCATCGACCGCCTGCTGCACCTGCAGCAGATCGCCTCGACGATCGACCTGCCGCTGGAGACCCTGCGGCTGCTCAATCCGCAATACAAGCTGGACATCGTCCCCGCGACGACCAAAAGCTACACGCTGGTACTGCCGCAACGCAGCGTCTCGCAGTACATCGCCCACGAAAAGGAGATCATGGCCAAGGACTCCATGTACCTCAAGGAGTACATCAACCCGGCCAACATCGAAAAGAAACGCCAGCAGCGCAGCGGCACGGTCTATGTCGTGAAGAGCGGCGACACGCTCGGCGCCATCGCACGCCGCTACCGCGTGACGGTTTCGCAACTGATGCGCTGGAACCGCCTCAAGAGCGCCCACAAACTCCGCATCGGACAGCGGCTCCGCATCGAGGGCCGTTAAACGACATCCGCGCATGACCGCCGACCACGATACCATCGTCGCCCCGGCGACCGCCCCGGGCGGCGCCATCGCCGTCGTCCGCGTCAGCGGCGCACGGGCGCTGGCACTCTGCGACACACTCTTCCGGGGCCGGACACCGCTCGCCGAAGCGGCCGGATATACGGTGCACTACGGCCGTATCGCGGACGGAGATCGCACGGTGGACGACGTGCTGGCCGCCGTCTTCCGCGCCCCGCACTCCTATACGGGCGAAGATGCGGTCGAGATCTCCTGCCACGGCTCCTCCTACATCGTCTCCGAAATCCTGCGGCTGCTCATCGCCGCCGGGGCGCGCATGGCATCGCCGGGCGAGTTCACCGTCCGCGCCTACCTGGCCGGCAAGCTGGACCTCGCGCAGGCGGAAGCCGTCGGGGACCTCGTCGCCGCCTCGTCGCAGGCCGCCCACGCGCTGGCCTCGAACCAGATGCGCGGCGGCTATTCGGCGGCTCTCGCGGCGCTGCGCGACCGGCTGCTGCACCTGACCGCCCTGCTGGAGCTGGAGCTCGACTTCGCCGAGGAAGAGGTGGAGTTCGCCGACCGCCGGGAACTGCGCCAAACGATGCGGGACATCGCCCGGGAGATCGACCGCCTGCGGGATTCGTTCGCCTTGGGCAACGCCATCAAGGAGGGTGTCCCGGTGGCCATAGCCGGCGCGCCGAACGTCGGCAAATCGACGCTCCTGAACCGCCTGCTCGGCGAGGAGCGCGCCATGGTGTCGGAGATCGCCGGCACGACGCGCGACGTCATCGAGGAGTGCGCCAACATCGGCGGGGTCCTCTTCCGGTTCCTCGACACGGCCGGCATCCGCACGACCGACGACCATCTGGAGCGAATGGGCATCGAGCGCACGATGGCAAGCATCCGCCGGGCCCGGATCGTCATCCGCCTGACCGACGCGACCGCCCCGGAACCGCCGGAGCAATTCGCGCTGCGGCCGGATCAGACGCTGCTCCGGGTCGTCAATAAACTCGACCTACGCCCCGACGCACCGCTGCCCGAAGGCGCGGTCGGCCTCTCGGCACGAAGCGGCGAAGGCATCGACCGCCTCTGCCGGGCGCTGCGCGAGGCGGTGGACACTTCGGCGCTCTACCACGGCGACACCGTCGTATCGAACAGCCGCCACTACGCGGCGCTCACCCAAGCCCGCGAAGCCCTCTCCCGCGCCATCGAAGGGCTCGACGAGGGCCTGCCGACCGACCTGCTGAGCGAGGAGATCCGTCAGGTGATCCGCCACCTCGGCTCGATTACCGGAGGCGACATTTCCGCCCCCGAAGTGCTCTCGCACATCTTTTCGAATTTTTGCATCGGTAAATAATACAATTAATTGATTATCATTAAGTTATAATGCACAGAAAACTAAAATACTGCCGGCAAACCACTTAAATAGGGGTAAAATCGGCTGTTTTAGAAGTCATATTTTCTCTTCTTTGCTTATTATTACCGTATTTTTGTCCCCCAGTTGTCTCCCAGTGAGGCTTCGGGGGACAAAATTATGTCCCCAAACATATTTTGGACACATACAACTTCAAAACTGTAAAAACTTAATTATTCGAAGCTATTAGGATTTCATAGAATTGGTAATATACATAAACACATTATAGCATTGATATACAATATACTACAATTCAAATATATTGTAGCAGAAGTTACAGCAAATGGTATTCAGTTGGGAATGTTCAAGAAATATTATCATCACTGTCTACTCGGGTAACGCCATGGACAATTATAATTCTCTAGAACCATCCAACATACAGATATACAAACATATATTACAATATTGACATACAAATGTGATGCATCATAAATGAAGTTATAACAAATGATATTCTGATTGGAATATTATAAAAACATCCTCATTACTTAAACGTCTGCCGTCTGTCACTACATGTATATTCACATGATAGCCCATTAACAGCTTCTTCCTCCTGATAAACCATATGGTTGTGGACAATTCTGTCGAATAGGATAATGCCTGGCTGTTGAAAGTTATCAAGAATCGTATTATCAAATATCAGAATCAAGCAAATTATCAGCACTATTTCGAACCAGTGCTGATAATTTGCATACTACCGATTTTCAAATAGATTGCCGATGTACGTCAGCCGATGAAAATAAGAGTTAAGTAGCCCTAATCTTCTCCACTTTCTACCATTCTGCAAGAGAGACAATCGTTTGGTATTGCTCCTTAGTCAGAACCGAATTAGTATCGTCCAAGCATTCATATTCCCACAGCAGTTCATAGACAGTACCCTCTTCCTGGTAACCCATATAGTTGTAAAAGGAGTCGGGAACCAGCCGTACATAATCCTCTTCGAGCAGTATTCTCAGGAGCTTTTCCGCATCGTATATCAACAGCGGTGCCCCGGCCTTATACAAAGCTGTCGCTACTTCGATGGCCAGTCCGGCATTGGCCGAATAACTGTTGGAAACAACGATCTTCCACTCCTGCTGCCGGTCGTTTGAGGCAAAGATATTCAGACGCGAACCCCCCAGTTCACCGTAATGGTCAGTTGCGAACCGCATGAAATCCGCCGGACTGTCAATGTCGTACATTTCCATCACATCCACGAACTTCTTCCGCTTGTAGTAAGTATTCAGGAACATCCTGCGGATCTGTATGGATACGCCCGCTTAATCCCGGTTTTCTGTAATAAGCTTCATATACCTCGTTGGCAATGCGGTAATAGGTGCAATACTTTCGGATGGTCATGGTTTCCAAAAGAGGGGCAGAATGCCCGT
>ERZ1673748.589-NODE-589-length-47848-cov-10.912770_pt1 | contig 47848 bp, 36 predicted proteins | sample MGYA00580196_ERZ1673748 | MGnify/ENA primary metagenome ERZ1673748 (study PRJEB41218, sample SAMN15661796) | gut metagenome | host: Homo sapiens | place: Canada: London | collected 2015-08-20/2019-03-30 | study: EMG produced TPA metagenomics assembly of...
CGGCATTCGGATGTTCCGGGAAACCGACTTCGAGTGGCTGCAGGTCATCCGCTGCGGGCTGTTCTGGCGCCGCTGCAAGCGGCAGGGAATGCGTATATACTCGGCGGCGAAAAGCCGCTGACAGGCTGCGCATACAAGCGCAGATGGGCATATTACTGCAAGGATTTGGGCATGGCGCAATCGGGCTGTTTTTTACGACACTTTTACGACATCTTGAAAAAATAAAAGCGTTTACGACGGTTTTACGACGTGAAAAAAAACATGCTTGAACGTGTAGAGACATTATAAAACGTAGAAAAAGAGCGTATCTACGTTCATGATTCGTAGATACGCTCTTTTTGGAATGGTGCGGCTAACAGGACTTGAACCTGCACGTCGTGGACACTGGACCCTAAAACCAGCGCGTCTGCCAATTCCGCCATAGCCGCATAACAAAATTAGTATACGTTTTTTTGTGCGGTTTGTCAATGGCAAAACCGTATTGACACGGGCATCCGTTTTAATATAGGGCAATACCGCATAATTCTAAGTGCCGATACGGCGAGCGAGGTGCGGCAGCTGCTAAGCCAAAAGCGCAGATAATACTTTGTGTATTATCGAGCATTTTGGCAACGCAGATGCCGTGCCGCAGCCGCCGGAGCGGTGCTTAAGCCGTAAGGCGGGAATTATGCGGTGTTGCCATAGGAAGGCTTGCGCACAATTTACGTTTTATCTATGGACGTGTGTCCCTGCTGTACGGTATACTATAGGCAAACCGCCTGCCAGCCTGTGACCACGGAGGTAGACTTTGAAAAAGAACATCCTAGCCAAGCTCTCGCCCTTCCATTTTTTGATGCTGCTGATTGCGGGCATCATCAATGCTATCGGTGTAACGCTGTTTATTGCGCCGGTACAGCTGTACGACAGCGGCATCTCCGGCACATCCATCCTGCTCTCCCAGCTGACGCCGGACTATCTTTCGCTGTCCTTCTTCCTGATCCTGCTCAACATCCCGCTGCTGCTGTTCGGCTTCAAGCGGCAGGGGGCGGTGTTCTCGATTTACGCCATCTTTACGGTCTGCGTCTACTCGGTGGCGGCCTGGCTCATCACCGATGTGCTGCCCATCGACGTCAGCATTGCCTCGCCGCTGGCGGGCACGGATTTGTTTTTGTGTGCGCTGTTCGGCGGCATCATCTCGGGCGTTGGCAGTGGCCTGGCCATCCGCTACGGCGGCGCGATGGACGGCATTGAGGTCGTCGCCGTCATCTTTGCAAAGCCGCTCGGGCTGTCCGTCGGTACATTTGTGCTGATTTACAACGTGCTGCTGTACATAATCTGCGGCATCGTCATGGGCAGCTGGATACTGCCGCTCTACTCCATCGTCACCTACGCGGCGGGTTCCAAGACCGTAGACTTCATCGTGGACGGCCTCGACAGCGCCAAGGCAGCCATGATCATCACGACCCACCCGGACGAGATCGCCCGCGCCGTGTCGGAGGAATTCGGCACGGGCCTGACCATCATAGACGCCCACGGCTTCTACTCGGACACGCCCAAGACGGTGCTGTACGTTGTGGTCAACCGCTTCCAGACCGTCAAGCTCAAGACGCTGGTCAAGGGGGTCGACGCAAACGCCTATATGGCCATCAGCCCGGTGGCCGACCTGCTGCACGGCAGCAAGGAAGAAGAAACCGCCTGACCCAAGCCCCCTGCATCCCCGCGATGCAGGGGGCTTTTTGTGACATAATCCGCGGACTGCCTGCACATTCTAATCCCAAAGCGAGGGATGAATATGCACCGACACAAATTTTTACGGCATGCGGCGGCTGTCCTGGCGGCAGCGGCCCTGCTGGCGGCCGTGGTAATGGCGGGCCTGGCGGCGGCTCTGCCGGATACACTCTACACCGACGGCCCGGCGGCGGAGCTGGAAATTGCCTCGATGCCCTACCTGACCGTAAAAAAGCGGCAGGGGAGCGTGGCCGCGGACAGCACGACGCCTGACACAAGTGCCAACGTCACGCTGACGCTGTTCGGCACGCTGCCGGTCAAGACCGTGCGTGCCGTCAGCACCGAGCGGCGCACCGTGCAGGTCTGCGGGACACCGTTCGGTGTCAAGCTGTTCTCCGACGGGGCGCTTGTCGTGGCGTTCTCGGATCGCTACACGGCGCTGGGCAGCGAGAACCCCGCCAAGGCAGCCGGGCTGCGGCTGGGCGATTTGATCGTCTCCGCCAACGGCAGGCCGGTACGCAGCAACGAGGACCTGACCGCGGCCATTCAGGCGGCGGGCGGCGCACCCCTGGCCGTGGTGTACCGGCGCAGCGGTGCCCGGTACACGGCGACGCTGACCCCGACGGCGGACGAAAACGGTCACTACAAGGCGGGCGTCTGGGTGCGGGACTCGGGCGCGGGCATCGGCACAATGAGCTTTGTAGACCCGCAGCGCGGCACATTCGCGGGGCTGGGGCATTCCATCAGCGATGCCGACACAGGTGCGGATCTGACGCTGCTCTCCGGGGAAATCGTCCCGGTGACGATTACCGGCTGCATCCGCGGCGCAGCGGGCAGCCCGGGCGAACTGCGCGGGGAGTTCGCCGCCGCGCCCGCCGGAACCGTGTTGGGCAACGATGCCGCAGGGGTCTACGGCAGCTACACCGGCAGCTGCACCGCCCCGGCACTGCCCGTGGCAAATTTGCAGGAGGTCACGCCCGGCGAGGCCGAGCTGTGGACCACTGTGCTGGGCACGACGGCGCAGCCCTATACGATTCAGGTCGAGCGTGTGACGATGACCGGCAGCGACCCGAACCGAAACCTGCTGATCCGCGTGACGGACAAGCGCCTGCTTGACGCCACCGGCGGCGTAGTGCAGGGCATGAGCGGTTCGCCCATCGTGCAGAATGGCCGTCTGGCGGCAGTGCTTACACATGTGCTGGTGAACGATCCGAGCAGGGGCTACGCAATCTTTGCGACAACCATGCTGGAAAAAGCAGATGCTGTCGCCAGCAGCAAATGAGCGCCGAAAGTGGGACGCAGCGGACGAAAAAGCGGGACTGCTGACCGACAACAAAAACCACGAAAAGAATAAAATGATGTTGATACGTGTACTATTTTGCCGATGACTGACGAATTATAGAGAAAATTGTCGAACGAAAATTTCGGGAAATACCGATAAACAGCGGGAAATCTATTGATAAATGTGGGAAAATATGGTAGAATTCCCAATGTAAACAGAAACCGAGCGAAGTTTACGCGCGGGGTACGCGCAGCTCAAAATGTATGGAGGATATGTGACGATGGAAAAGATCAAATTTGTAATGACCGACACGGACACGCAGGTGTCCGCTGTGTGCCGCCGTGCGCTGGAAGCCAAAGGCATTGCCGTGACCGTCTGTGAGAAGAACGGCACCAAGGCCCTGGAAACCCTTCTGGCCGTTCATCCGCAGGCCGTTCTGCTGGATGCGTTCATGCCGGACCTGGACGCGATCACGGTCAAGCAGCGCTACGAGGCCCAGAACACCAGCAGCACCCACACGACGTTCTTCGTCACGGGGGCATTCCAGAGCGAGGAGATGGAGCAGGAACTTCTTGACAGCGGGTTCTCGTTCTTCTTCGTCAAGCCGTTTGACGAGTCGGTCCTCGTCAGCCGTGTGCTGAAGGCAGCAGGCAACACAATACGCCCGCAGGTCGTCTCGCAGTACAGCGATGAGCTGACCGTGACGGAAATTCTGCACCAGATCGGCGTACCCGCGCACATCAAGGGCTACCAGTTCCTGCGCGACGCCATTCTGCTGACGATCTCCGACCACGGGTACATCAACGCCGTGACCAAGCGGCTTTATCCCGAAATCGCCAAGCGCAACATGACCACGGCCAGCCGCGTCGAGCGTGCGATCCGCCACGCCATCGAGGTCGCCTGGGACCGCGGCGATGTGGACACGCTGAACAGCTACTTTGGCTACACGATCCACAACCTGCGCGGCAAGCCGACGAACAGTGAATTTATTGCCATGATAAGCGATAAAATTCGTCTGGACAAAAAGCGGCATGCGTAAACTGCCTGCAGCCCGGTTGCCACACTCCCAACTTCGTGTTATAATACATTTATTATAAGGCGATACCAAAACAAAAGCACCGCAGGATGCACACTGCGTCCGCCGGTGCCGCCAAAATAACACGGAGAAGGAATCGGCTATGGACAAAATGCTTAAAATTGCGGTTGCGGGAACGGGCTATGTGGGACTTTCCATTGCAACGCTGCTGGCGCAGCACCACGAGGTCTGCGCGATTGACGTGATCCCGGCCAAGGTCGATCTCATCAACCGGCGCAAATCTCCGATCCGGGACGAATACATTGAAAAATACCTGGCCGAAAAGGAACTGAAACTGACCGCCACGCTTGACCCGGCACAGGCGTACAGCGGCGCGGACTTTGTCGTTATCGCCGCGCCCACAAACTACGACAGCCGCACCCAGCACTTTGACACCTCGGCTGTCGAGGCGGTCATTCAGCTTGTCATGCAGTACAACCCCAACGCCGTCATGGTCATCAAGTCGACGATTCCCGTGGGCTACACGGTGTCGGTGCGCGAAAAATTCGGCAGCAGCAACATCATCTTCAGCCCCGAGTTTCTGCGCGAGTCGAAGGCACTTTACGACAACCTTTACCCGAGCCGCATCATTGTCGGCACTGACCTGAACGACCCGCGCCTGGTGGAGGCCGCGCACACCTTTGCGGCGCTGCTGCAGGAGGGAGCTATCAAGGAGAACATCGACACGCTGTTCATGGGCTTCACCGAGGCCGAGGCTGTCAAGCTGTTTGCCAACACCTATCTGGCGCTGCGCGTTGCCTATTTCAATGAGCTGGATACCTACGCCGAGAGCAAGGGTCTGAATACCCAGCAGATCATCGACGGTGTCTGCCTTGACCCGCGTATCGGCAGCCACTACAATAATCCCAGCTTCGGCTACGGCGGCTACTGCCTGCCCAAGGATACCAAGCAGCTGCTGGCCAACTATGCCGATGTGCCCGAAAAGCTGATCGAGGCCATTGTTGACAGCAACCGCACCCGCAAGGACTTTATCGCGGACCGTGTGCTGAAGCTGGCCGGGTACTACGGCTACGCCGACGAGAATGAGTATGACGCCGGCAGGGAAAAGCCCGTGACCATCGGCGTCTACCGCCTGACGATGAAGAGCAACAGCGATAACTTCCGCCAGAGCTCGATTCAGGGTGTCATGAAGCGCATCAAGGCCAAGGGGGCGACGGTCATCATCTATGAGCCGACGCTGAAGGATGGCGAGACCTTCTTTGGCAGTGTTGTTGTCAACGATTTGGACAGGTTCAAGGCACAGTCGCAGGCCATTCTGGCAAACCGCTATGACAAATGCCTGGACGACGTAAAGGAAAAGGTCTACACGCGCGACATCTTCCGCCGCGATTGACCGCGTTTGCCATGCTGTTTATGCAGCTGCGCCGCGCCCCGATGACCCGGGGCACGGCAGCAGCTGCTTTATTTTTTGAAATTCAGGCAAAATCCGGCAGAAAATTGTAAAAACGAGCTTGACAGATGTCCCTCCTTCGTGTATAATCATACCTGTTGTTTGCCTCTGTAGCTCAGTCGGTAGAGCAGGGGACTGAAAATCCCCGTGTCATTGGTTCGATTCCGATCGGAGGCACCATTTTATGCGGCCGTAGCTCATCTGGTAGAGCGCCACCTTGCCAAGGTGGAGGTAGCGAGTTCGAGCCTCGTCGGCCGCTCCACTTTTGACCACCCTTCGGGGTGGTTTTTTTGTGCCGAAATCTCACCAAAATAGTGCATACCTCGACTTTTGCCCATTGACAGAGGCACTTTTATAACAGTATACTTAAACTGTTCTTTTGCGAAAGCGGAAGAACGATTTGCGGTATAGTATTAAAAGGAGTGCGGAATCATGAAAAACTCGAACAGTAAAACCTTCGTTGCCGTCGGCATCGGCGCAGCCCTGTTCTTTGTTCTGGGGCGCTTTGTCGCTATCCCCAGCCCAGTGCCCAACACCAACATCAGCCTGCAGTACGCGGTGCTCGGTCTGCTGGCCGCCATGTACGGCCCTGTGGCCGGCGCCCTGATCGGCTTCATCGGCCATGCCCTGATTGACCTTTCCTGGGGCGGCATTCCGTGGTGGAGCTGGGTCATCGCCTCCGCTTTCACCGGCGTGGTCGTAGGCCTGTTTGCCAAGAAGCTGAATGTGCAGGAGGGCGACTTCAACAAGCGTAAGGTCGCCACCTTCGCCATCGCCAATGTTGTGGCTCATATCATTGCTTGGATCGTCGTTGCGCCTGTGCTGGACATCCTGATCTACGCCGAGCCCGTCAAAAAGGTCTTTGCGCAGGGTGCGTTTGCCGCTGTGTCCAACATCATCACGGCTGTCGTCGTCGGCGGCCTGCTGATTCTGGCCTACACCAAGACCATCGCCAAGAAGGGCTCTCTGGACAAAGAGTAATCCGCTGTAAACCCGTATGCCTTCCCACAAACGCGGGAAGGCATTTTGCTGTTCCACCACAATTTCCCCTGCGAGGTGCCGTATGGCTGAAACGAGAACCCCGATCATATCCTTTAAAAATTTTTCTTTCCAGTATCGTGCCCAGAAGCAGCCCACGCTGCATGACATCAATCTGGACATCTACCCCGGTGAGCGCGTGCTGATCGCCGGGCCGTCCGGCAGCGGCAAGTCCACGCTGGCGGCCTGCATCAACGGCCTGAACCCGTTCTCCTACCCCGGCAAGTGCACGGGCACGCTGACCGTCGATGGTGTGGACGCGCCCCACAGCAGTATTTTTGAGCTGGCGGGCCACGTCGGCACGGTGCTGCAGGACCCGGACGGCCAGTTCATCGGCCTGACGGTGGGGGAGGACATCGCCTTTGCGTTGGAAAACAGCTGCACCCCGCAGGACGAAATGCACGAGATCACCCGCCGCGCCGCCGAGCTGGTCGGCATCGAGAACCACCTCGACTACGCTCCGCACGAGCTTTCCGGCGGCCAGAAGCAGCGCGTCAGCCTCGCGGGCGTCATGGTCGACGAGGTGAAGATTTTACTGTTTGATGAGCCGCTGGCAAACCTTGACCCGGCCACGGGCAAGCAGGCCATTGAGCTGATCGACACGATCCAGCAAAAGACCGACACGACGGTCCTCATCATTGAGCACCGCCTTGAGGACGTGCTCTGGCGCAGCGTGGACCGCATTGTGCTGGTCAATGAGGGCCGCATCCTGGCCGACCTGCGCCCCGACGAGCTGCTGTCCGGCGCACTGCTGGCAGAAAACGGCATCCGTGAGCCGCTTTACGTCACGGCCATGCGGTATGCGGGCATTGACATCACGCCCGCCAAGCACCCCGCCCACGTTGACTCCGTCGTGCTGGATGACGCCGATACCGAGAAGCTGCGCGCCTGGTTCCGCGCCGAGCCGCTGCCCGCGGCCAAGCCTGCCCCGACCCCGCTGCTGGAGGTCAAGGGTCTGTCCTTCGGCTACAGCAAGGACCAGCACACCCTGTCCGACGTGAGCTTCACGATTGGAAAAGGGGAGATGGTCAGCATCGTGGGCCGCAACGGCGCGGGCAAGTCAACGCTCTCCAAGCTGATCTGCGGCTTTGAGACGCCCGACAGCGGTGAAATTTTCTTTGACGGGAAAGACCTGAAAGACGAAAACATCCGCCGCCGCGCCAGGCATATCGGCTATGTCATGCAGAACCCGAACCAGATGATCTCCAAGACGATGATCTTTGACGAGGTCGCGCTGGGCCTGCAGGGCAGCGGCCTGACCGATGCTGAGATTCGCGCCAGGGTCGAAGACACGCTGAAGGTCTGCGGCTTGTATCCGTTCCGCAACTGGCCCATCTCGGCGCTGAGCTTCGGCCAGAAAAAGCGTGTGACCATCGCCAGCGTGCTGGTGCAGAACCCCGAGCTTATCATTCTGGACGAGCCGACGGCGGGCCAGGATTTCCGACATTACACCGACATTATGGAGTTCCTGCGCGGGCTGAACGCCAAGGGTGTGACCGTGGTCATGATCACCCACGACATGCACCTGATGCTGGAATATACGCCGCGGGCACTGGCCTTTTGCGACGGGCGGCTCATTGCGGACCGCAGCGCGGCGGCCATCCTCTGTGACCCGGCGCTGATCGAGCAGGCGGCCTTGAAGGAGACGAGCCTTTACACGCTGGCCAACCGCTGCGGCATCACGCCCGCCGAGAAATTTGTGGAGCGCTTTATCGCGGCAGACAGGGAGGTGCGTGCCGATGGCTGCTAATACCGTTTTGAACTATATACCGCGCAAAAGCGTGGTTCACGACTTGACCGGCACGACAAAGCTGGCGTTCTTTCTGCTGTTTACCTTCGCCAGCATGATCACCTACAACACCTGGGTGCTGCTGGGGCTGATGGCCGTCAGCTTTGCGGTATTCAGGCTCAGCCACATCAAGCTGCGCGAGGTTCGTTTCATGCTGGTCTTTATGCTGGTGTTCCTCGTGCTGAACGACCTGTTCATCTTCCTGTTCGACCCGAACCAGGGCACGGCGCTCTACGGCACCCGCACGGTGCTTTGCCACCTGTTCTGGCGGTACGACCTGACCGCCGAGCAGCTGTTCTATATGTTCAACATCTCGCTGAAATATTTTGTCGCGCTGCCGGTGGCCATTCTGTTCATCTCGGCCACGAACCCCAGTGAGTTCGCCGCCAGCCTGAACAGCATCGGCATCTCATACAAGGTCGGCTATTCCGTCGCCATTGCGCTGCGGTACATTCCGGATATTCAGCGCGATTACCACAGCATCAGCCAGGCACAGCAGGCCCGCGGCGTCGAGCTGGGCCGCAGCGAGCCGTTCTTCAAGCGCCTGAAGAACTCGGTAAGCATCCTGCTGCCGCTGATTCTGACGAGCCTGAACCGCATCGACACGATCTCCAACGCCATGGAGCTGCGCGGCTTCGGCAAGCATGACAAGCGCACCTGGTACACCCGCCGCCCCTTTGCCCGCCGCGATTTTATCGCGCTGGCAGTCGGCGTCGTGCTGCTGCTCATCAGCCTGACCGTGACGATCAGGTTTGGACGGTTTTATAATCCGTTTGTGTAAAAAACGAAAATTGCGCCCCTGCGGAAAACAGATTCCGTAGGGGCGCATTTTATATGATCCCGTGCCCGTTTGCGGTAGCGGAAACTTTCCCGGGCGGATATGGAATCCGCCCCTACACATAGGGACGGTGCCTGCATCGACTCGGCAAGTCCGTGTTGCCGTGGTCGAACAATGCCCGCCCCTACAACCCCATCAAAAAACAGCCGCCCGCTCAGGCATCGTACCTGGGCGGGCGGCTGTTATTCTGATTTTACTGCATCAGCCCACACACCAGCTGTGCATAGGCAACGGGGTCCTCAATGGGCAGACCGGCGATCAGCAGGGCTTGGTCATAGAGCAGCTCGGCGTACTTGGCGACCTTGTCGGTGTCGCCCGCGGCGTGGGCAGCCTTCAGGGCGGCAAAGACCGTGTGGTTCGGGTTCAGCTCCAGCACCTTCGTGCTCTCGACGCCCTCTGCGTTGGGCATGCGGCGCAGTACCTTCTCCATCTCCATCGAGATACCGCCCTCGGCAGACAGGGTGACGGGGTGTTCCTGCAGGGTCGGATTGACCTTGACTTCCTTGACCTTGCCGTTCAGGTCCTTCTTGATTTCCTCAAACAGGTCCTTGTTCTCGGTCTCGGCAGCCTCGGCGGCCTTCTTCTCGTCCTCGGTCTCCAGACCCAGGTCACCGGAGTTGATGTTCTTAAACTCCTTCTCCTTGTAGTCGCGCATCATCTGCAGGCAGAACTCATCCACATCCTCGGTGCAGAGCAGCAGGTCGTAGCCCTTGCTCAATACCAGCTGGGCGTTGGGCAGCTTGCCCAGACGGTCCGTGTCGTCACCGGCGGCAAAGTAGATGCACTTCTGATCCTCGGGCATCTTCTCGACGTACTCGTCCAGCGTGACGAGCTTTTTCTCCTTGGCGGAGTAGAACATCAGCAGGTCGCCCAGCAGATCCTTGTGCATGCCGTAGTCGCCGTAGATGCCGAACTTGATCTGGCGGCCAAAGTTCTTCCAGAAGGTCTCATACTTCTCGCGGTCATTGACGAGCATCGCGTGCAGCTCGTTCTTGATCTTCTTTTCCAGAGAATTGCGCATCAGCTTGAGCTGGTTGTCCTTCTGCAGCATCTCACGGCTGATGTTCAGGCTCAGATCCTCGCTGTCCACAACACCCTTCACAAAGCTGAAATAATCCGGCAGCAGGTCGGCACATTTCTCCATGATCATAACGCCGGAGGCATACAGCGCCAGACCCTTCTCGTACTCCTTGGTATAGTAGTCGTACGGGGTCGAGCCGGGGATGAACAGCAGCGCGGTGTAGGTCGCCGTACCCTCGGTGCGGCTGGTGATGACGCGCAGCGGGTCGGTGTAGTCCATGAACTTGTTCTTGTAGAACTCGTTGTAGTCCTCGTCCTTGACCTCGTTCTTCGGGCGTTTCCAGATGGGCACCATGCTGTTCAGCGTTTCCAGCTCGGTGTAGGTCTCGTACTCGGGCTTGTAGTCGTCGCCCGCGTCCTCCGGCTTCGGCTTCTGGCGGGATTTTTCGCGGTACATCGTGATGGGGAAGCGGATGTAGTCGCTGTACTTCTTGACGAGGTTTGCAAGCTCGTAATCCTCGAGGTACTCGCTGTACTTGTCGGTATCGGTGTCGTCCTTCAGCACCAGAATGATCTCGGTGCCGACGTCCTCCTTGTCAGCCTCGGTCAGGGTGTAGCCCTCGACGCCGGTGGACTCCCACTTCCAGGCCGTGTCAGCGCCCTGCGCGCGGGAGATGACGGTGACCTTTTTGGCCACCATGAACGCGGAATAGAAGCCGACGCCGAACTGACCGATGATGTCGATGTTATCGCTCTGGTTCTCGGTCTTGAAGTCAAGGGAGCCGGACCTGGCAATCGTGCCGAGGTTCTTCTCCAGCTCATCCTTCGTCATGCCGATGCCGTTATCGGTGATGGTCAGCGTGCGGCTGTCCTTGTCGGGCTGGATGTGGATTTTCAGGTCGTCCTTCGTGATGCCGATGGACGTGTCGGTCAGGCTCTTGAAGTAGCGCTTGTCGCAGGCGTCCGATGCGTTGGAGATCAGCTCACGCAGGAAGATCTCGCGGTTTGTATAGATAGAATTGATCATCAGGTCAAGCAGCTTTTTGCTCTCGGCCTTAAACTGACGCATAGCCATGGTAGAAAACCTCACTTTAAACAAATGAAATTAGCACTCGTTTATTTCAACTGCTAAAGCTAGTTTAGCACTCTTTTTAATAAAGTGCAACCCTTGCGCAGCATTTTAACAAAAAATTTAAATTCAGGGCTTTTCAAACGTGGGAATTTGCGGTATGCTAACAATGTATAAAGTATTCTGTTAAACAGCGCGGTAGAGGCCGGGCATGCCCGGCCCGCGGGCTTGCCCGTGAATGTCTGCCTGCGTACAGCTGCGGGCCGCATATAGGCGGCCCCTACGCCCTGCCGACAAAAAACGATCCCTTACCATAGAAATACCATAGAAAGAAGAATCCATCATGCAAATATACACCCACACTCTCCCCGGCGGCGCACAGCTCATCGGGTATCTGCGCGATAGGACCGTCGAGATGCCTGCCTTCAACACCCGTCCGGCTATTCTCATCCTGCCGGGCGGCGGCTACGCCTGGTGCAGCAGGCGCGAGGCCGACCCCGTTGCCATGCAGTTTCTGCAGGCTGGCTACAACGTCTTTACCCTCTATTACACCTGCCGAAGTGACGAGACCGTGCCCGCGCTGCGTTGGCAGCCGCTGATCGATGCTGCCGGGGCGATCCTGCATATCCGCCGCAATGCAGAGCAGTTCGGCACCGATCCGGCAAAAATCGCTATCTGCGGCTTCTCGGCGGGCGGCCATCTGGCGGCGTCCACGGCCATCCTGTGGGACGCCGAGCCTGTGCAGACCGCCCTTGGCATCCACGGCACCGAGGCCCGCCCCGATGCCGTTGTGCTGGGCTATCCGGTCATCACGGCGGGGGAATACCGCCACGACGGCTCCATTGTCAACCTCTGCGGCGGCGACGCCGACCTGCGCGCCACAATGAGCCTGGAAAACCAGGTTCGCGACGGTCTGCCGCCCTTCTTCGTCTGGCATACGGTGGAGGACCCGTCCGTCCCCGTGCAGAACTCTTTGATGCTTGCCGGTGCGCTGACAGCCCATAAGGTCCCGCTGGAGCTGCATCTTTTCGCCCACGACGGCCACGGCACAAGTACCTGCACGCGGGAGGTCAACACCCCCAACAAGCACAACAGCGCCTGGGTGGCCCTCTGCACGGACTGGCTGGCCGAAACCTTTGATTTTCACCTGTAACAGGAGATGACAAAGCATGAAAATCATGTTTTACGCGCTGCGCCCCTTTGATGAGCAGCAATACTGCGAGCCCTACAAGGCCCGCTACGGCATCGACTACACCGGCACGCCCGACGTGCCGCGCCCGGATAACCTGCATCTGGCCGATGGCTGCGACGCCGTCAGCACGAACCCCTGCGAGATACGCCCTGAATATTTGCAGACATGGGCTGAAATGGGCGTCAAATATCTGCCCTGCCGCAGCATCGGCTATGATCATATCCCGCTGGACACCGCCAAAAAGCTGGGTCTGCGCATCAGCCACAGCCATTACCCGCCGGACGGCGTGGCCAACTATACGATCATGCTCATGCTGATGTGTACCCGCCGCATGAACGAAATCATGCTGCGCGCCAATGTGCAGGACTACTCGCTGCCCGGCAAGATGGGCCGCGATATTTCCGGCTGCACGGTGGGCGTCATCGGTACGGGCAAGATCGGCCAGACGGTCATCCGTCACCTGAGCGGCTTCGGCTGCAAGATTTTGGCCTACGACCTCTACCCGAACGACGCGGTCAGGCAGTACGCCGAATACGTCACGCTGGACGAGCTTTACGCGCAAAGTGACATTATCACGCTGCACACGAACGCCACGGCGGAGAACCACCACCTCATCAACGCCGGCGCCCTTGCAAAAATGAAGGACGGCGTGCTGCTCGTCAACACGGCGCGGGGCACGCTCATTGACCCCGACGCGCTGATCGCCGGGCTGGAAAGCGGCAAGATCGGCGGTGCGGGCCTCGACGTCATTGAGGATGAGACCGGTATTTACTATTACAACCGCATGGGGCAGGCCATCCCGAACCGCGAACTGAACCTGCTGCGCAGCTATCCCAATGTCATCGTCAGCCCGCACACGGCGTTTTACACCGACGTCAATGTCGCCAGTATGGTGCAGAGCCCGTTTGAGGCGCTGGACGCCTATGCCCACGGCCAGCCCTACGCCGGTGAGGTGCAGCTGTGATGCCAGCCGTTGAGCCGGGCCGCTGCGGCGAACACTGGGACGACTGCCCGCGGCTGGCGGCAGGGGACCGCTTTGACTTTGCCTGTGCGGGCTGCGGCGACTGCTGCCGCCAGAGGCGCGATCTGGTGCTGTCGGGGTATGACCTCTACCGCATTGCGCGGCGGCTTAGCTTGCCGCCCCGTATCGTGTCGGCGGCGTTCTGCAAAAGCTACCTTGCGCCTGAAAGCTGCCTGCCCGCCCTGCGCCTGACGCCGGACCCCAAAACCGGCAACTGTCGCTTTTTTGAGGGCAGCGCCTGCACCATCCATGCCGCGCGCCCGCTGGCCTGTGCGCTCTACCCGCTGGGGCAGAGCATCGACACGGTGACAGCGCAGACGGAATATTACGTACAGACGCCTCTTTGCGGTGCGCGGGCAGGGGAGGCACGGACGCTGCAGGACTATCTGCAGGATTCCGCCGTGCTGGACCGCGCGGGGGTGGATGCCCGCTGGGCCATCGTCTGCACGCAGCTTTCCCACCGGTTACAGGCCGCGGGCGGCGCGGATAACCCCCGCTTCTCCGCCGCTGTCAGGCGTATGGAGCGTGCCCTCTACTACGATTACGAGCTCGGCGACGACTTCTACCCGCAGTTTTGTCAAAACATAGAAATTTTAATGCCGCTTTTGGACAGGATGCTGTAAAAAACAGCTTTGTAGGGAGCGGTCTTGACCGCTCCGTGCAGCTCTGCGGCAGAAACCAACGCCCTGGAGGGGTCAAGACCCCTCCCTACAAAATTCCCCGTAAATTGTCGGATGCGGGTAAATAGACGCCTTGTAGGGGAGGCATTCATGTCTCCCGTGTACCTTTCCACCGCCGCCAACGCCCCGGGAGAGACAAATCCCTCCCCTACAAAACAACAAAAGCGCTGTGACCTTTTCAAACAGTCACAGCGCTTTTCCTATATTGCTTTGTAGGGGCCGCACATATGCGGCCCGCAGCCTGAAGATAACCGCCCATCTGCGGGAAAGCCGCGGGCCGGGCATGCCCGGCCCTACGTGTAAATCAGCAGATAAAGAATCCGCCTCTGCCGCCGCAGCAGCACCAGCTCAAAATATTGCACACCAATAAATACATCCAGAACGACAGACAGAAAGACCCCGGGCTGCCGCTGGGCTGAGCGTAGGGCTGCTGGTAGCTTGTGTAGCTGCGGCCCGGGCTTTGCAGCTGATCCAGCAGGTTTTGATAAGCGTAGTTGTTCGGCTCCATCGAGACCGCTGTCCGGGCCTCCTCCTGCGCGCGGATGTTGTTGCCAAGCCCCTGATTGGCCAGCGCGGCGTAGTAGTGCCACTGGGCCGTGCGGTTGGCAGTGGGGATGCCGTTCAGCGTGTTCATGGCCTCCTCATAGAAGCCGCTGCGGATGTAGTTTGCCGCGGCACGCAGCTCTGGGTCACCGGCAGCGCTGCCGTAGCTCTGCCGCCCGGACGAGCCGCTTGTGCTGTAATACCCAAATCCGAACGGTCCAAAGCCAAACCCGGCCCCGCTGAACGGGTCCTGATACTGCTGGCTGTAGCCGCTCTGGCTGCTGCCATAGCGCTGCCCGCCAGCACTGTAAGACGCCCCGCCGCCCTGCTTGATGCGCATGATCTCACTGTAAGCGGCCTGTACCTCTTTAAAGTGCTCCTCCGCCGACGGGTCATCGGGGTGCAGGTCGGGGTGGTACTCCTTGCATTTTTTGCGGTAGGCTTTTTTAATCGTTTCGTCGTCGGCACTGGGGGTGATGCCCAATACACTGTATGGATCAGTCATGGCGCTTTGCCTCCCTGTGCTTGCGTACCAGCGCGTATTTGCTCCACACGCCGGAATAGATCGTGTTGTACAATAGCTTCCCCTCCGGGGTGTCCTTTAAAATCGGCAGCATCTCAAACTGCTGTGCGCAGCGGCCCATCTGCTGGGTCAAAAGCTCGTGGCAGCGCTGCTCATAGGCGGCGGGCGGCAGCTCGTCCGCCAGCTGCTGCAGGGCGTTGAACTGCCCGCGGCGGCTGTCCTTTTCCAGATCGTCGTAGGCGTCCATCAGGTAGATGAACGCCCCCAGCCCATTGCCCATGCCGCGCAGCGCCGGGGCCCAGATGTCGTCGCGGCAGGCGAACACCTCGCCCAGCAGTGCGCCAAAGGCGTTGCACAGCGCATCCAAATCGTGGCTGCCGGCGCTTTCCAGTGCGTTCAGCCTGTCCAGCTGTGCGGCCATGGTCTGCAGCTGGCGCGGCCAGCGCTCCCGCAGGGCGGGCAGGCTTGGCTCCAGCTTTTGCGCCTGCACCAGACTGGTGCGGCGGTGATCGTCCTGCCAGTCATCGAGAAAGTTGTAGTACGCCAGCGCGGCGGTCATGTCGGCGGCGTAGTCCAGCAGTTCGTTGTCCGCGCGGGGACGTTTTTTCAGTGGGTGGGGCACGCAGCGGCCCTCGGAAAAGGCTGTGGGCGTGTCGTACAGCGCTGTAAGCAGAATGGCGACAAACGCCATGTCATAGCTTAATGCCAACTGTCCGGTGCGTCCGTAGCGGCGGCCCAGCGTCTGGCACAGCCCGCAGTAGTAAGCCTGGTAGCGGTCCATCTCGGCGTCTGCCAGACCCTTACGGTAAAGCGTAACATATCCGAACATCGCGCGTCAACTCTTTTTGATGAACTGATGGCCGCACTTCGGGCAGGTAATGCTGATCTTGCCGCGCCCGCGGGGCACGCGCAGCTGCTGGCCGCACTGGGGGCAGCGGTAATAGTGATAGTCCTTGCGCTGCTTGAACCGCACCTGCTGCTTGCCAAACCACGTGGTAACGCGGTTCTGGTAGGAGAGATATTTGAGGTTTTCGCTGTACCGCTTGCGGGTGTTGCGGCTCAAAATGCGGAAATAGCTGTAGACGATGGCCGCCAGCCCCAGCCAGTACAGCACCGGCGACACCCACGCGCCGATGACAATAAGGATAAGCGACGAAATACACAGGAAACCGCCGAACTGGTCGAACCCATATCGGCCCGCCATAAACCGCTGAAACCAGCCTTTCATGTAAAAACCACCTTTTTGCGGCAAAGCCGCATTGTTTTCATCGTACTATTATGGCACACAAATATGGGCAAATCGTGAACAAGCGGGGAATAGAGTTTGAACAAAAGCGGGTTTAAAGTGAATCAGAGAAATAATCACTGTCAATGCGCTTGATTTGGTACACCTTCTGCACAGACACGCCCAAGCCGCACTCAATCATCAGGGAAGTGAGCTTTTGCCCGTCGACGAGAATAATGTGCTGTGCATCTGCGTACTCTTTGGCTCCCTTGGAAAATTTAGCAGTTGTAATGAAAAGTCCTTTTTCCACACGGGGCGGGCCCATCATTGCACCGGCAAAACTCTGAATTTGGGGTTTGCCGATGGTAATGTCAGGACGCCACCGCTTAGCCTGGAAGTAAATCAGATTGAAGCCGAGCTTATCCTCATGAATGATGCCATCAATGCCGTCATCGTTGCTGATTTTCGTCTTAAAGCCATCGCCGTAATCCATTGCTTTCATCAAGTCAACAACTAGCTGCTCAAAAAACGCAGGTGTTTGCTGCATGATTTCAGTGAGCAGATCATCAGCTAGGGCACTTGTGATGGTTTTGCAAATATTGTCCAACTGTTCCTCGGGGGTCTTTGTGTCGTCTGGAAAAACAGCATCGTCATGAGACAAAGAGGTTTCGGTCAAATTGCCGCTGACAAAGTCGACAAAAGAAGGGTAATGCGCTTTTAAATAGGCGTTTGTAAGTTGAATATCGCTTGTAAGAACTTCTTTGCCTGCGCTTGTAATGATGTAGTTGGCGCGACTGGGATAGTCAATCAAGCCTGCCTTTTTCAAGTAGGTTTTTGCCCAGTTCAAGCGGTTGACAAAAACGGAACGATGAAAATTGGAATCAAGCTCTGCAATGTCCTCGGCGGAAAGATTTAGCAAAGCCGCAACTTCAGAAGTCAAAGCTTTTGCCCCATGAACCCGCCCGTCTTGCAGTGCAGTCAGCAGGGGATTGTATAATTCATCATATTTCGGTAGTGCCATTTTATTGACTCCTTGTGTCGGATAAATCACACTTCTCGCACCATCTTCACCACGCACTCCACGTGCTTCGTCCTCGGGAACAGATCCACCGGCTGGACCTCCACGGCTTTATACCCGTGCTCGGTCAGCCACTTGGCATCCCTTGCCGCTGTTGCGGCGTTGCAGCTGACCATGACTACGGTCCGTGGGGCCATCTCGGCAATGGCGGTCAGGGTCGCCTCGTCGCAGCCCTTGCGGGGCGGGTCTACGACGATCACGTCGGGACGCGCACCCTCGGCGGCGAGCTGGGCGGCGGCTGCACCGGCATCCTGACAGCGGAAGTCCGCTCTGTCCGCGTCCAGTCCCAGCCGCGCGGCGGTCTCCTTCGCGCCCTCGACAGCCTGCGGCACGACCTCAACGCCGACTAAGCGCTTGCAGTCCGCCAGCATCGAAAGCCCGATCGTGCCCATGCCGCAGTACAGGTCCAGCAAAAAATCGTCCGGCTTCAGCCCGGCGTACTCCCGCGCCTTGGCGTAGAGCACCTCGGCGGCGGGGGTGTTGACCTGGTAAAATTCATGCACACCCATCCGCAGCGGCACACCGGCCAGCGTGTCCTCAATGACGCCGGGACCCAGCACGGTGCGGGTCCTACGGCCCAAAATCACGTTCGTCCGCTCACTGTTGCGGTTGACCAAAATCGTCGTTAAGGCAAACTCTTTTTGCAGTGTGGCGCAAATTTCCGCCTCGTTCGGCAGACCGTTGCCGTTTACCACAAAGCACAAAAGCCGCTGTCCGCTGTGCCAGCCCTGACGCATGTACAAATGGCGCACGCGGCCCGTGTGGGTCTCCTCGTTGTAGGCAGTGATGCCGTTCTCCTCCAGCAGCGCACAGGCGCGGGCGGCCAGCTCGTTCATCCACGCGGGCTGCAGCTTGCAGTCGGTGCAGGCCACAATGCGGTGGCTGCGCCCGGCAAAAAAGCCGGTCACAATATGCCCGTTCTCGTCGGTGCCCACGGGCAGCTGGACCTTGTTGCGGTAGCGGTTCGTGTCGGGTGCGCCCAGCACGTCCTGCACCGGTACGTCCAGCTTGCCCAGCCGCGCAAAGGCGTCCCGTACAAACTGGGTCTTGGCGGCGCACTCGGCCTCATAGCTGATATGCCGCAGTCCGCAGCCGCCGCAAGGGCCGGCCACCGGGCAGTCCTGCCTGACGCGGCCCGGCCCGGCGGTCAACAGCTTCTCCACACGGCCAAAGGCATAGGTTTTCATCGGCTTGACAATGCGCACCTCGGCCACATCGCCGGGGGCGGTCAGCGGCACAAAAACGGCCTGACCGTCCTTGTGGGCCACGCCGTTTCCGTCATTGGAGAGCGCTTCGATCTCCAGAGTAATGATCTGATTTTTCGTAAAAGGCATGTCTGCTCCTTATAAATAGTGCGGGAAATGTTACGGGTTGATGGCCTGCGGTGCGGCAGGGCCCTCCTTCTCCAGCGTGGCCAGGTACTTGCTCGGCGGTACGCCCTTGACCTTTTTGAACACGCGGGAAAAATAGAACTGGTCAAAAAAGCCCACAGATACGGCGATTTCCGCAATCGACAGGCTGGAATTCTTCAGCAGGCTGCACGCCTCGCTGATGCGGTAGCTTGTCAGGTAGTCAATGGGGCTCTGCCCGACGTTCGACATGAACACGCGGTACAGGTGGCTGCGGCTGACGCCGACGGCCTTGGCGATATCGTCCACCGAAATATCATGCGAGTAGTTGAACTGGATATACTTGATGGCGGCCAGCACGTACTGGCTGCTGGACGAGCCTACGTTGGGCATCGCCTCGCGCGCCTCCTTCATCAGGTGCGCCATAAAGATATACAGATAGCCCGTCATCAGGGCCTCGCACTGCGGCTCCGGCCCGCGGGACAGGTAGATGTTGTACAGCGCCTCCCGCACGGTCTGCGGGTCCTTGCAGTGGTGTACGGGGTGCGCGTCGGAGAACGGCGTCTGCTGCACCAGCTTGTTGGCACACGCGCCGTTGAAGCCGACCCAGTAGTACTCCCACGGGTCGGTCTCGTCGGCGGCGTAGGTGATGAGTTGGTTCGGCTTGGCCAGGAACAAATCGCCCTCCTGCAGCGTGTGCGAGGCCCCGTTGACCTGATACACACCCTTGCCCGCCACCACCAGATGGATCAGGTAGTGGTCGCGCACACCGGGGCCCCAGGTATGGCCCGGCTGGCAGTATTCATGCCCGCAGTTAAAAATCGAGAGCTCAACGTTGTCGGTGTAGCTCTGCTTGTAGGATTGCTTCATCTCATTGATGGTCATGGCGGCACCTCGCTCGTGTGATATTTTCATTATACCAAGCTATTCATCAAAAGTCCATAAAAGAGGCGGAAAAAATGTTTGCTTTTTTTGCAGGATTTGCTATACTGAAAACAAGAAACCCGCAGAGAGCCGCTCCTTTGGCTGTCTGCCTAAAAACATAAGGCTCAATTTGTGCATATCTACGAAAAGAGCCGCCCGACAGGAAAGGTGAGTGGAATCATGGCAAATACCATTGAACTCAAACAGCAGATCGCACAGGGCGAATACGACGCCGCCTTTGCCAAGCTGTACGGTGCAGACGCCGTGCAGGAGCAGCGCAAGCGCTATACCGACCTGATCGACGAATTTGAAAAGAAATACGGCACCAACCGCACGGTGCGCCTCTATTCCGCCCCGGGCCGCACCGAGATCGGCGGCAATCACACCGACCACAACAACGGCGTGGTGCTGGCCGGCTCTGTCAACCTGGATATGGTGGCCGTCGTCTCCCCGAATGAGGAAAATGTCATCCGCGTCAAGTCCCTGGGCTTTGACAAAATTGACGATGTCGATGTCACCAACCTCGTCCCGCAGCCGCGCGAGGCCGAGCACTCCGCGTCCCTGATCCGCGGCGTAGCCAAGGGCATCGTGGATGCGGGCGGCAAGGTGGGCGGCTTTGACTGCTACACCACCAGCAACGTGCTGCGCGGCTCCGGTCTGTCCAGCTCCGCAGCCTTTGAGGTCTGCATCGGTGCCATCCTGCGCGGCGAGTACAACAACAATGACATGGAGAAGTTCAACCAGGTCAAGATCGCCCAGATCGGCCAGTTTGCCGAAAACGTGTTCTTTGGCAAGCCCTGCGGTCTGATGGACCAGACCGCCTGCGCCGTCGGCGGCGTTATCACCATCGACTTCAAGGACCCGGCCCACCCGGTGGTCGGCCAGACGGCCATTGACCTGGCGAAGCACGGCTTTGTCATGTGCATCAGCGACACGAAGGGCAGCCACGCCGACCTGACCGACGACTATGCCGCCATCCGCCGTGAGATGGAGAGCGTGGCCGAGCAGTTCGGCAAAAAGGTCCTGCGCGAGGTCGATGAGGACGAGTTCTACAAGGCTCTGCCCAAGCTGCGCAAGGCCGTGGGGGACCGCGCCGTCGTGCGTGCGATGCACTTCTACAACGACTGCCGCCGCGCCGCCCAGCTCTGCGACGCCGTGCGCGAGGACGATTTTGAAACTTTCCTGCGCCTGATTATCGAGGGCGGTCACTCCAGCTTTGAGTTCAACCAGAACGCCTACAGCATCAAGAACCCGAAGGAGCAGGGCGTGCCTGTGGCCCTGGCCCTGAGCCAGCGCGTGCTGAATGGCCGCGGCGCGTGGCGTTTGCAGGGCGGCGGCTTTGCCGGCACCATTCAGGCGTTTGTGCCCGTTGACCTGCTGGACGCCTACAAGGCCGCCATCGACGGCTGCTTCGGCGAAGGCAGCTGCCACGTCCTGAACATCCGCAACTACGGTGCCGTGCCCGTGACGCCGGATATGTGAGCGCATAAAAGAGTGCAAATAAAGCCGCAACTGTGCAGAAAACGCATAGCTGCGGCTTTTTGTGCTTTTTTAATATCATCGTGTGGTAGGGGCCGGGCATGCCCGGCCCGGAGGCTGCCCGCAAACGAGCGCCTCCGTACAGCCGCGGGCCGCACATGTGCGGCCCCTACAAACCAGTGGACAGGCAGGCAGCAACTCCGCAGAGGTCGACGTTCCCGACGACCCGTGGCCGTTTCCGTCGCAGCAAGCGCCCATGGGATGTATAAAGGCATCCCACAGCCCGTAGGGGCGGATTCCATATCCGCCCGGGCAACCTCCGCAACCGCAGACCTCAGGGGAGGAATAAATCCCTCCCCTGAACCGCAGCCTCATTTCCCGTTCCTCTCCCAGATCAGTGCCAGCCCCTTGAACAGCAAATCAGCGTCATAGATGATCTTCCGCTTGCAGCAGGGCATAATGTACGGCGCTAACCCGCCGGTGGCGACCACGGTCAGCGGCTGGCCCAGCTCGGCCTCAACGCGGTCCGCTAACCCGTCCAGCATGGCGGCGGTGCCGAACATGGCCCCGTTGTTCAGCGCGGCGACGGTGTTCGCGCCAATCAGATGCTCCGGCGGCTCGGGCGCGATGGGCGGCAGCTGCGCCGTGCCCGCGCTGATGGCCCGCAGGCTCGTCTGCACGCCGGGCACGATGAACCCGCCCAGTAACACATTTTTGTCCGATATAACGTTGTATGTTGTCGCCGTGCCCAGATCCACGGTCATGCAGGGCAGGGGATAGTGCTCCGCTGCCGCAGCGGCATCGGCGATGCGGTCCCGGCCCACCTTGGCGGGCTCGTCCACGGCGAAGGTCAGCCCGGTGTCCAGCGTGTAATTCACGACCAGCGCCTCGCGCCCGGTCAGCCGCTTGCAGGCGGCGGCCAGCACGCCGGTCAGGCGTGGCACGACGCTGCACACAATAACGCCCTCACAGGCGGTGGTGTCCACAGGCAGGCGCTGCAGCAGAAATTTCATCTCGGCGGCGTACTCGTCCTCGGTGCAGCGGGGGCGGGTGACCATGCGGGTCGTGAACGCAATGGTGCGGTGGTCCGCTCCGTCCAGCCCGCCAATGCAGATGTTGGAGTTGCCGATGTCAACTGCTAAAACCATAATCTATCCTTTTATAAAATAAGAAATAAAAAATAATAAATAATAAATATGGTGGATCGCGGCGCTGCGCACCGCTCAAAAATATTATACGCATTTGCATACGGGGCGTCAATCTGCTATAATACACGCAGAGCAATTTCGTTTTTGCCAAAGGCAAAAACTCCACATCATTTATTATTTTTTATTTCTTATTTATTATTTGTTTAGCAGGGGTGTGACCTTACAAATGCTGTTAAAAAATAAAACCGTCGTCCTCGGCATCACCGGGGGCATTGCCGCCTACAAAATGCCCAACGTGGCGCATGCACTCGTCAAGCTGGGCGCGGATGTACACGTTCTTATGACGAAAAACGCCACCGAGTTTATCTCGCCGCTGGTGTTTGAGACGCTGACCCGCCGCCGCTGCCAGGTCGATACGTTTGACCGCAACTTCCAGTACGACGTGGCCCATATCAGCCTTGCCAACGCGGCAGATTTGATGCTCATCGCTCCGGCCACGGCCAACGTTATCGCCAAGCTGGCCCACGGTCAGGCCGACGATATGCTGACCACCGTCACGCTGGCCGCGACCTGCCCAAAGCTGGTCGCGCCCGCCATGAACACCCACATGCTCGAAAACCCCATCACCCAGGATAACCTCAAAACGCTGGAGCACTACGGCTTCACGGTCATCCCGTCCGGCTCCGGTATGCTGGCCTGCGGCGACGTCGGCTCGGGCCGCCTGCCCGATGAGGGTGTGCTGGTTGACTACGTCCTGCGGGAGCTGGCCTGCGCGAAAGACCTTAAAGGCAAAAAGGTCGTCGTCTCCGCCGGTGCCACGCAGGAGCCGATGGACCCCGTGCGCTACCTGACGAACCATTCCACCGGCAAGATGGGCTACGCCGTGGCCCGCGCCTGTATGCTGCGCGGCGCAGACGTCACGCTGCTGGCGTCCACCGGCTGCACGCTGCCGCCCGTGCCGTTTGTAAAGACCGTTCCGTTCACCACCGCCGCCGACCTGTTTGAGGCCGTCAAGGCAAACGCCATGGACGCTGACGCCCTCGTCATGGCCGCCGCCGTGGCCGACTACCGCCCGGCCACTGTCGCCGCGGACAAGGTCAAAAAGCACGACGGCGAGATGAGTATTGCCCTGGAACGCACCGACGATATTTTAGCCTGGGTCGGTGCGCATAAGCCGGAAAAGCTGTTTGTCTGCGGCTTCTCGATGGAGACCCGCGACTTGATTGAAAACAGCACGGCCAAGCTGAACAAGAAGAACATGGATATGATCGTGGCCAACAACCTGAAAGTGCCCGGCGCAGGCTTCGGCGTCGACACGAACGTTGTGACCATCATCACCGTCCAAGGCGTCACCGAGCTGCCCCTCCAGAGCAAGGATGCCGTTGCCGGTCACATTGCAGACGCGATTGCGGGAAAGTAAGAAACAGACCGCAAACGGCCAAAGCCCTTTCCCGAAACAAAAAAATCATACCCCCGCCCCCACCTGCATATTCATTTGTGAATCATGCAAAGGGGGCGTTTTTATGTGCGGAATTGCGGGGCAGGTCGGGCGCGACCCCCGGACCATCCAGCGGCGGTACGCGGCCTACTGCGCCATGCAGCAAACGCTGGCGCGGCGCGGGCCGGACCAGCGCGGTATGTATATCTGCGGCGCGGCGGCGCTCATCCACGCGCGGCTGGCGGTTGTGGATCTCGAAAACGGCCTGCAGCCCATGCAGCTGGACTGGCAGGGTGAAACCTACGTGCTGGTTTATAACGGCGAGCTCTACAACACGCCCGAGCTGCGCGCCGCACTGGCCGCCCGCGGGCACAGCTTCAACGGGCACTCCGACACCGAGGTACTGCTCCACGCTTTTGCCGAGTGGGGCACAAACTGCGTGCCCAAGTGCAACGGTATTTTTGCGTTTGCGGTCTGGCAGCAGAACGCAGGTACGCTGTTTTTGGCGCGGGACCGCTGCGGCGTCAAGCCGCTGTTCTACACGCAGGCGGAGGACTCGCTGATATTTGGCAGTGAGCTGAAGACCCTGCTGGCGCACCCCGCTGTGCCGCCCCGCGTCGATGCCAACGGCCTGGCCGAGGTGCTGCTGCTTGGCCCAGGGCGCACGCCGGGCTGCGGTGTATTTCAAAATGTGCGGGAGCTGCTGCCAGGCCAGTACGCTGTCTATGAGACCCAAACAGCCCGCCTGACCCTGCACACCTACTGGCGGCTCGAGGACCACGACCACCCCGACGACTTCGCCGCCACGGCCCGCAGGGTGCGCGACCTCGTCACCGATGCTATCGAGCGGCAGCTCGTGTCCGACGTGCCCGTGGCAACGTTTTTGTCCGGCGGGTTGGATTCCAGCCTGATTTCGGCCATCGCCGATGCGCATTTTACGGCGCAGGGCAACCAGTTGCAAACGTTCTCGGTGGGCTACCGGGACAACAAAAAGTACTTCCACGCGACAAAATTTCAGCCCGGCGCGGATGCACCCTACATCCGCAAAATGAACGACTTTCTCCATGCCAGGCACCACTGGGTCACGCTGGACACGCCGGAGCTTGTGCCAGCGCTGTACGCCGCAGTGGACGCCCGCGACCTGCCCGGCATGGCGGACGTGGATGCGTCGCTGCTCGTGTTCTGTCGGCATATCAAGCCCCACGCCACGGTGGCGCTGTCGGGGGAGTGCGCGGACGAAATTTTCGGCGGCTACCCGTGGTACCGCGACCCCACGGTGCGCGAGCGGTACGGCTTCCCATGGGCGCAGTCCACGGCCTACCGCGCGTCGTTCATCAAGCCCGGTGTGTTGGGCGGCATCGACCCGGCAGCGTTCGTGGATGAACGCTATCGCGCCACGCTGGCACAGACCTCCGTCCGCCCCGGCCTGCCCGCCGCAGAACAGCGGATGCGCCAGATGATGAACCTGAATTTCAAATGGTTCATGCAGACGCTGCTGGACCGCAAGGACCGCATGAGCATGTACAGCGGCCTCGAGGTCCGCGTACCGTTCTGCGATTACCGCATTGCGGAGTATCTCTACTCGGTCCCATGGGAGTTCAAGGACTATCACGGGCAGGAAAAGGGTCTCCTGCGCGAGGCCATGCGCGGCGTGCTGCCCGACGAGGTTCTGTGGCGGCGCAAAAGCCCGTACCCCAAAACGTGGAACCCCAGCTACCTGGCTGCTGTCTCGGCGGAGCTGCACACCGTCCTGAACGACCCCGCCGCGCCGCTTCTGCGCATCATTCGGGCGGACGCACTGGAAACGCTGCTGGCCTCCGGCGCGGATAACCCCATCCCGTGGTACGGTCAGCTGATGACCACGCCCCAGACTATCGCGTGGTTTTTGCAGCTGAACTATTGGCTGGCAAAGTATAAGATGGAGCTGGTGTAAACTTGCGGCGGGGTGGGGGCACCCCGCCCTACGTGTATCATTTATGCGGGGACGTAGGGCGGCATGCCCTCATGCCGCCGTGCCCGTTCCCGCCACCACCGTAGGGACGGATTCCCAATCCGCCCGCGAACCTAACGTAGCCGCACACGGCCCGGGCACATATACAAGGCGCCCCTGCGTCACGCTGTATGTCACACAAACGCAAAAATAATTTATTTTCCTTCCCCATCTGTTCAAACCCGCCAAAACGTGCTATAATAGCCCAATAGGACTATAAATAGAGAAGGGAGTCTCCGCATGCAGCAGGAAACTGTCATCGTTCTGGATTTCGGCGGCCAGTATAATCAGCTGATCGCCCGCCGCGTCCGCGAATGCAACGTATATTGCGAGATTTATTCGTACCGCACCGACCTTGCCAAAATCAAGGCTAAAAACCCCAAGGGCATCATCTTCACCGGCGGCCCCAACAGCGCCTACCTGCCGGATTCGCCCACGATCGACCCCGAAATTTATAACTGGGGCGTGCCCATCCTCGGCATCTGCTACGGCAGCCAGCTGATGATGCACATGCTGGGCGGCAAGGTCTGCAAGGCACCCGAGCGCGAGTACGGCAAGACGCTGGTCGACTTGGACACCGCCAGCCCGCTGTTTGACACGCTGCCCGCGCAGAATGTCTGCTGGATGAGCCATAACGACTACATTGAGCAGGCCGCCCCCGGCTTTGAGATCGTGGCCCACACGCCCAACTGTCCGGTGGCTGCCGCGCAGGATAAGGCACGCGGCCTCTACGCCGTGCAGTTCCACCCCGAGGTCCTGCACACCGAAAACGGCACGAAAATTCTGCATAACTTCGTCTATAATGTCTGCCACTGCGCCGGTGACTGGAAGATGGACTCCTTCGTGGAAAACTCCGTCAAGGCCCTGCGCGAAAAGATCGGTGACGGCAAGGTACTCTGCGCCCTGTCCGGCGGCGTGGATTCCAGCGTCTGCGCGGCCATGCTGGCCAAGGCCATCGGCAAGCAACTGACCTGCGTGTTCGTGGACCACGGTCTGCTGCGCAAGAATGAGCGCGAGCAGGTTTGCGAGGTCTTTGGCGAGGGCGGCCAGTTCGACATCAACTTTGTCTGCGTCGATGCCCGTGATCGCTTCTACAAGAAGCTGGCCGGTCAGGACGCCCCCGAGCGCAAGCGCAAGATCATCGGCGAGGAGTTCATTCGCGTCTTTGAGGATGAGGCTAAAAAGATCGGTGCTGTGGACTTTTTGGCACAGGGTACGATTTACCCCGACGTGGTCGAGTCCGGCCTCGGCGGCGAATCTGCCACAATCAAGAGCCACCACAACGTCGGCGGTCTGCCCGACTACGTTGACTTTAAGGAAATCGTCGAGCCGCTGCGCGACCTGTTCAAGGACGAGGTCCGTCAGGCTGGCCGTGAGCTGGGCCTGCCCGAATATCTGGTGGCACGCCAGCCGTTCCCCGGCCCGGGCCTGGCCATCCGCATCATCGGCGATGTGACCCCCGAGAAGGTCGCCATCGTGCAGGATGCCGACGCCATCTGGCGTGAGGAGATCGACAAGCTGCCCATGGCCCAGCGCCCGAGCCAGTACTTTGCCGCGCTGACCAACATGCGCAGTGTCGGCGTCATGGGCGACGAGCGCACCTACGACTACGCCATCGCTCTGCGCGCCGTCACCACGACGGATTTCATGACCGCCGAGGTCACGATCCTGCCGACGGAGACCATCACCACCGCCGCCAACCGCATCGTGAACGAGGTCAAGAACATCAACCGCGTCATGTTCGACTACACCACAAAACCGCCGGCAACGATTGAGTTTGAGTAACCCCTAACCCTGCCATCCCGCCTTGGCCTGACGCCCGGCGGGATTTTTTGTTGCGCGAGGGGCGCGGGTGGTGTACAATGGTCTATAATACGGTGAAGCGGCATTCGCGGAAAGGACACTCCCATGAAAGAAATCCCCATTACATCCTTTGACAACCTCCAAATCGGTCAGGCGGAAAACACGGCGGCGGGCACGGGCTGCACGGTGGTGCTGCTGGGCAAGGACGGCGCTCCGGCGGGGCTGGATGTGCGCGGCGGCGGGCCGGCCTCGCGGGAGAGCGAGCTGCTCAAGCCGCTGGCGGCGGCGCAGGTCATCCACGCCATTGTGCTGGCGGGCGGCAGCGCCTTCGGACTGGATGCCGCAGGCGGCGTCATGCGGTATCTCGAGGAACGCGGTATTGGTTTTGACGTAGGTGTGACGAAAGTGCCCCTCGTCTGCCAGTCCGACCTGTTCGATTTGACCGTGGCCGACGCCCGCACCCGGCCCGATGCAGCCATGGCCTACGCGGCCTGCGTCAACGCCGAGACCGGCAACTACCGCGACGGCAACCACGGCGCGGGTACCGGTGCGACTGTCGGCAAGCTGCTGGGCATGGAGCACTGCATGAAGTCCGGCATCGGCAGCTACGCCGTCCAGGTCGGCGACCTGAAGGTCGGCGCACTCGTTGCGGTCAACGCGGTGGGCGACGTCTACGATTTTGAGACGGGCCGCAAGGTCGCTGGGCTGCGGGCTGACGACGGCAAAACGTTTTTGGATTCCGAGCGGGTGCTGATGCAGCAGCTCGACGCGCCACAGGAAAAATTCGTCGGCAACACGACACTTGGCATCCTTCTCACCAATGCAAAGCTCGACAAGGCGCGGTTGTGCAAGGCCGCGGGCATGGCGCACGACGGCTACGCCCGCGCCATCCGCCCGGTGCACACCTCGATGGACGGCGACAGCATCTACGCGGTCTCGCTGGGCGACGTGCCCGCTGACCTCGATGCCGTCGGCGTGATCGGCGCGCGGGTCATGGCTAAGGCCATCGTCCGGGCCGTGGAGGCCGCAGACAGCGCCTACGGCTTCCCGGCGGCGCGTGACCTGTAAAGCAGTCCGCCCTGCCCCGATACCGTAGGGGCGGATTGCATGTCCGCCCGGGCACCGTGCCGTTGCCGCAGGTCGGCGTCAAAACAGCATTGCGCCCGCCCCAAAATCGCGGTATAATAGTGCCAGAATCACAACAGGGGAGAACCACCACACGTTATGCCAAAATTGGACGAACAAATCAAAACGCTGGCGGGCTACTTTGCGGCGGACTGTGAGCCGGACGGCAAGCTGACGCTGCAATTGGAGGTCGAGCACTTTCTCACCCGGTCCGACGGCCAGCCCCCGGCCTTTGCCGATGTGCAGGCTGCGCTGCGCGATTTGCAGCAGCAGACAGACGCGCCGATCATCACCGACGGCGAGTATTTCGGCTACAGCGGCCCGGCGCTGACGGCCACGCTGGGGCCCGCGTGCCAGCTGCGCATCAGCCTGGCCCCGCTGCGCGACGTGCAGGACATCATGGATCTGTACAACCGCTTCTATTTGCAGCTGGGGCTGGCGCTGGCTGCCCACGGGCTGCGCGCCTGGACGGCGGGCTGCCACCCGACCTGCCATGCCGAGGACCTGCCCCTGGTGCCCCGCACCCGGGACGAGGCCATGGACGCCTACCTGCAGGAAAAGGGAGCCTGCAGCGTGCAGATGATGCGCGCCACGGCGGCGACGCAGGTGTCCATTGACTATCAGGATGAGACTGATTTTGTCCGCAAAATGCGCGCGGCCAGCCTGCTGACGCCGTTCTTTGCACTGCTCAGCGACAACGCCCCGGTCTATCAGGCTAGCCGCAACAGCAGCTATTGCATCCGCACGCGGCTCTGGCAGGATGTGGACCGTGACCGCTGCGGCGTCACGCCGCACCTGATGGACGCGGATTTCGGTTACGCCCGCTATGCGGAGAACGTGCTGACCAAGCCCCAAATCACTGCGCTGCGGCTGGGCCGCGTCAGGGCTGCGGGCGGAAAGATTGCGCCGGAGCTTTACGCCGGGCACGTCAGCCGTCAGGAAACCGCGCAGATTTTGTCCAATTTCTTTTACGATGTACGTCTCAAATCCCGCATTGAGCTGCGCGCCGCGGACAGCATGCCGCCGCGGTACATCGCCGCGTATGTGCAGCTGGTCAAGTCGGTGTTTGGCAGCCCGGCAGCGCTGCAAAATGTGCTGCGCCACTACGCGGGCGCGACGACGCTGGACATCACGTCGGCTAAGCTGGCCGTCTGCAAGGACGGCTACAACGCGCTGGTCTATGGCCGCCCCGTCAGCGGCGAGTTGGCCTGGCTGCTGATGCAGGCCCGCAGCCGCACGCCCTCGCAGGAGGAACGCGCACTGCTCGACCCGTTCATGCAGCTGCTGACGACCCGCAAAACCATCCGCGAGACGGAAAATTATAACGAATAAATGTACTTTCTGCGGGCATACTGACCCTGAAAGGGGGTATGTGCCATGCGGGAAACATCCTACCACGCGGTCATTGCCGAGATGACCGTCCGCGCACTGTGGGAACTGCAAAACCTGCTGGACTGCATCCCCGACGCGCTGTGGGACCGCTGCTACGGCGGCGCACCGCTGTGGCAGCACGTCTATCACACCCTGCATGAGCTGGACCAGTGGTTCATCAACCCGCGGGACACCGACTTTGTCGAGCCGCCCATCCACACGCCGCACTTGCAGGAACTGCACATTTACCCGGCAGTGCGTCTTGACAGACCGGCGGTAGATGACTATTTTTACACAATCAAGGCCAAGCTGTCCATCTATCTGACCTCGCTCCACGACGAGGATCTGCTGCAGCGGCCCGACAACTGCGAGTGGACGCGGTTTACGCTGATTTTGTCGCAGTATCGGCATTTATACCGCCACATGGGCATGGTGATGGGCTTTATTGAGGCCGAGACCGGCCTCTGCCCGCGCACGCTGGAGGTGGGGGAGAACCCGCCCGCCGCGCCCTACGACCCTTATCAATGAGAGGATTTTTTCAATGAAGTATCGCTGTTTTGCGGCGCTTGCGCTGGCAATGTTGCTGCCCGGCTGCGCCGCCGCGCCCGACCTGACGCCGGTCTGGCAGCGCGACCTGCCCGCCAGCGGCGTACATATAGAGCTTGCCAACGCGGCGCTGCTCTCCGACGCGGACGCCTACTACGCCGCAACGCGAGAGGAACTGTACGTGCACAATGTGTCGGTTTTGCCCGCCGTCAAGGCCGACGGTCAGCCCGTTGTAACGTTTTACGGCGCTGCAGCGCAGGATATTGACCTTGTGTATCTGGAGGACATCGGCGACGTGTACGTCGATTATGACCGCGTCAAGCCGCAGATCAAGCTGGATTACATCTTGACAGAAGGGGACGGGTACGTCTCCTACGAGTTGGACACCGCGTACAATTTTGAGTTCACGGTGACGACGCAGACCGGCGAGGATAAGATTCTGGTCGTCAGCGAGAGAAGCGACGTGAAATGAAAATGCCCCGCTCGGGTTGGCCGAGCGGGGCATTTTTGTGCGTTAAATGCCTTCTCCTTTGGGGGGGAGGTGGCCGAGGCCCCGCCCGAGGTCGGATGAGGGGAAAGTCCGCGCGATTCCCCACATACGGGCAGTCACGGGAACTCAGCCCTCATCAGTCGCCTGCGGCGACAGCTTCCCCCGATGGGGAAGCCTTTGCGGTCATTGCCGCTCACAGCATCACTTCCTCTCGGGCAAATCCACCGTCGTCGTCGGGAAGGCAAACTCGCAGCCTTCCTCCTTCATCAAATCCAAAATTTGTAGATTCAGCGTGTTTTTTACCTGCATGAAATCCCGCAGATTGACTTTGGTGATGTACACCCGGCACGCCAGATCAATGCTGTAATCGTTGAATTTATCCAGCGCAATGGTCACGCCGTCGGGCTGCACGTCGGGCTGGGCTTGCAGCATGGCGGTCAGATCGGCGGTCAGCTGTTCGATTTTTTCGCGCGGGGTGTCGTAGGTCAGACCAATCGTAAACTTCCACAGGCGGCTCTGGCGGCGGTCATAGTTTTGGATGTACTCCGCTGTGATTTTGGAATTTTCTATCGTGATAGCGACATTATCCGGGCTGCGGATGCGGGTAGAGCGGAAGGAAATGTCCTCAACGGTGCCCTCGCAGTCGCCCAGCACGATGTAATCCCCGATGCCGAAGGGCCGCTCCAACACCAGCGTGATGCCCGCAATCAGGCTGTTCAGTGTGGACTGCGCGGCCAGCGAGACCGCCAGTCCGGCGACACCCGCGCCGGTCAGCAGGCCGGAGACCGGCACGCCGAGGCGGTCCAGCATGGCGATACCCGCAAACAGGCCGACCAGCGCATGAAAGATGTTCTCAAAAAAGTGTCCCATCGTCTGATTTGTTTCCAAATCCAGATGGTTCTGGGCGCTGCGCAGCAAAAGCCGGGTGACCGGGGCCGCACGCCAGCAGCCGAGCGCGATATAGAAGATGACCAGCAGGTCGGCAGCCAGATTCAGGTATTGCAAAAAAACGGCGTCGCGCACCAGCTCAAACGGCAGCGACTTGACGGCAGCTGCGCCCAGCAGTACCCGAAAAAGGCCCGCCACCGGCGTAAGGAAGCTGTCCAACAAGATGTAAAGCCACGATGCCGTGTGACTTTTTGCGCGGCCCAGAAAACGCCGGGCGGCGAGCTTGTACACCTCGGGTGCACCGGCAGCCGCCAGCGCCAGCAGCGCCGCGGGCAGAAACGAGAGAAAATCGTGGGTGAATTCTTCCATGGTGGATACCTCAGTTTATGGTTGTGGCAATTCCTTGGCCCCCTCTGGGCGGGGGCTCCGCCCGCAGGCGGTGGGGGAGAAAACCTGACGCGGCCCGAAATATTTCGGATAGCCGCAAGGTTCTCTCCCTCCGGCCCTGCGGGGCCACCTCCCTCGCAGAGGGAGGCAAGAAGGTGGTGGGCAAGAATTTCCTTAATTATACCACACCCCCTTGCTTTTTGTAAAATCTATGCTATAATATTTCCCGGAAAGTCTGTTTCAGGGCGGGGTGTGATTCCCCACCGGCGGTGAGCGGCATGGCCCGCAAGCCCGCGACCAGCTGCAAATGCGGCTGCTGACCCGGTGTGATTCCGGGGCCGACGGTTAAAGTCCGGATGAAAGAAACGGAAAGCTGTTTGCTTTGCTTTTTTGCGCCCTGTCGTATATTTTGCGGCAGGGCGTTTTGTTTTCGCAAGGGCAGGGCAGAGCCTCCCGGGTTCGTGAGCTGACTTTCACATATTTTTACGGGAGGCATCTTCTCATGCAAAACAAGACTACCAACATCCGCAAGCTCACCGGCACCGCCATGCTCGGCGCTGTCGCCGCCGTACTTATGTACATGGAGTTTCCGATCCCCATCATGCCGTCCTTCGTCAAGCTGGACGTGTCCGAGCTGCCCGCGCTGCTGGCCGCCTACGCCTACGGGCCGGTGTCCGGCATCGCCGTGTGCCTGATCAAAAACCTCATCAAGCTGCCCAGCACCAGCACTGCTGCGGTGGGTGAACTGTTCAATTTCGTCATGGGGGCGTTGTTTGTGGGCGTCGCCGGCTTTGTGTACAAGCGCAGCAAGACCCGCCGCAGCGCACTCATCGGCGCAGGGCTGGGCGCACTGATCATGGCCGTTGTGTCCGTGCCGTACAACTACTTCATCGTCTACCCGGCCTATGTAGTTTTGTATCATCTGCCGCTCGAGGCCATCATCGGTATGTACCAGGCCATCAACCCCAGCGTGGACGGCCTGCTGACCTGCCTGATCACCTTCAACTTCCCGTTTACCTTGTTTAAAGGTCTGCTGGACGCGGCGCTCTGCTTCCTGATTTACAAGCCGCTGTCCGGCGTGCTGCACGGGAGAAAGTGAGAAAGGCTTCCCCCGCGCAGGGGGAAGCTGTCACCGAAGGTGACTGATGAGGGCCGGGTTGACGCAACCACTCGTCTATGGGCGGCAAGGAGAACTTTGCCCTCATCCGGCCTCGGGCGGGGCCTCGGCCACCTTCCCCCGATGAGGAAGGCTCTCCTCCAAAACCACACACGCTGCCGCATCTGCCCCACTTTTGTGCAAACCGTCTGAACTGCACAACGAAATATCGTTGACTTTGCCAAAAACCTGTGGTACACTAACTTCACAACAACAGAATAGCAACTTATCAAGAGCGGCTGAGGGAACAGGCCCGATGAAGCCCGACAACCTGCGTGTATGCGCAAGGTGCCAAGTCCTGCGGGAAACCGAAAGATAAGCGTTATCGCGCGCAGTCTTTCCGGCTGCGCGCTTTTTGTTTCCACGGTTGCGTTTCTGCCGAATATTTTATAGGAGGCTTTCCCCAATGTCCAAAGTTCTTTTCACGTCCGAATCCGTCACCGAGGGGCATCCCGACAAAATCTGCGACCAGATCTCCGACGCCATCCTCGACGCCATCCTGGCGCAGGACCCCGGTGCCCGCGTTGCCTGCGAGACGACCTGCTCCACCGGCCTCGTCCACATCATGGGCGAGATCACGACCAACTGCTATGTTGACATCCCCGGCACGGCGCGCGAGGTCATCCGCTCCATCGGCTATGACCGCGCCAAGTACGGCTTTGACTGCGACACCTGCGGCGTCATCACCAACATCGACGGCCAGAGCCCCGACATTGCGCTGGGCACCAACGACGACGTGGCCGGTGCGGGCGACCAGGGCATGATGTTCGGCTACGCCTGCAACGAGACGCCCGAGCTGATGCCGCTGCCCATCAGCCTGGCCCACAAGCTGGCCAAGCGCCTGACCGAGGTGCGCAAGAACGGCACGCTGGATTACCTGCGCCCGGACGGCAAGAGCCAGGTCACCTTGGAGTACAACGATGGCAAGCCCGTGCGCATCGACGCGGTGGTCATTTCCAGCCAGCACAGCCCCGACATCAGCCAGGAGCAGCTGCATGAGGACATCCGCCGCGAGGTCATTGAAAAGGTCATTCCCGCCGAGCTGCTGGACGAGAACACGAAGTACTACATCAACCCCACGGGCCGCTTTGTTGTGGGCGGCCCGCAGGGCGACTCCGGCCTGACGGGCCGCAAGATCATCGTGGACACCTACGGCGGCTATGCCCGCCACGGCGGCGGTGCGTTCAGCGGCAAGGACCCCAGCAAGGTGGACCGTTCCGCCGCGTATGCCGCCCGCTGGGTCGCCAAAAACGTCGTTGCCGCGGGCCTGGCTACCAAGTGCGAGGTCGAGCTGGCCTATGCCATCGGCGTGGCAAAGCCCGTCTCCATCATGGTGGACACCTTCGGCACCGGCACCGTTGCCGACGAGAAGATCGTGCAGGCTGTCGAGAAGGTCTTTGACCTGACGCCCGCCGCCATTATCCGCGACCTTGACCTGCGCAAGCCCATCTACCGCCAGCTGGCCGCCTACGGCCACATGGGCCGCGAGGACCTGGGCGTGAAGTGGGAGAACACCGACCGCGTGGACGCCCTGAAGGCCGCCGTGGCGGAGTAAATCAGCAGGAATTTTCCGGTTCCCCGTGCAGCGTATGCGCGGGGGATTTTTGTTTGTGGGGGCGGTGTATGGTTCAGGCCCGCGGCGGCGGGAACGGCCACGGAGGGGTCAAGACCCCTCCCTACGAACCGCCCGTTCACCCCGGCCCGTAGGGAGCGGTCTTGACCGCTCCGGGACGTTGGCGGCGGCAAAAGGCATCCCGGGTTGTGCATCTCCTCCCACACACAAATAAATTTGCCAAATGCCGCGCAATGCGGTATAATATCCTTATCTGTGAAAGTGCGGCGATTTTGCGGGAAGGGGGCGGCTATGGAACAGCAGGAACAACAGCTTATGAAGCTGGAAGGCACCGTCGAGCACGTCATCTACGAGAACGCCGACTCCGGTTACGCGGTGTTCGAGGTGGACGCGGGCGGCACCGACATGGTCGTCGCCGGCAACGTCGGCGGGGTGGACAACGGCATGAGCGTGACCGTCTACGGCCACATGGTCAACCACCCCAGCTACGGCGAGCAGTTCCGCGCCGAGACTATCGAAGCGCGTCTGCCCGAGGACCGCACCGCCATTTTAAGCTACCTGTCCAGCGGCGTGCTACCCTATATCGGGCCGTCCACCGCCAAAAAAATCGTGGCAAAATTCGGCGATGATACGCTGACGGTCATCGCCGAGACCCCGCAACGCCTCTGCGAACTCAAGGGCATCACTGAGCAGAAGGCGGCTATCATCTCCAACGAGTTCCGCCGCATGTACGGCGTGCGGGAGGTCGTGGCCTGGTTTGCCCGGTACGGTATGACCGCCCAGCAGGCCGTGACCTGCTACCGCGCGCTTGGGCCGCACACCGTCGAGGCGCTGACCCAGAACCCGTATCTGCTCTGCGGCGAGCCGCTGCAATTAAAGTTCGGTCAGGTGGACACCATCGCGGCGGCGCTGCAATTTGAGACAGGCTGCCGCCTGCGGGTAGCGGCGGGGCTGCTCTACGCGCTGCGGCACAACGCGGGCAACGGCCACACCTGCCTGCCGCGGGATAAATTGCTTGAATCTACGTCGAAATTTCTCCGCCTGCCGCTGGGCGACCTGGAAGCCGCGCTCGACGAGCTGCTCTCCTCCGAGGAGCTGCGCACCCGCACGTTTGACGGCGTCGAGTACATCTACCTGCCCGACCTGCTCTCCGCCGAGGAGGACATTGCCGCGCGGCTCGGCCAGCTTTCGACGTTCCCCACCGAGGCCCCGCCGACGCTGGATGCGGACATCCGCGTGCTGGAAATGGCGCAGGGTTTTGCGTACGCGCCGCTGCAGCGGCAGGCCATACGCCTGGCGCTGTCCAGCCGGGTCATGGTGCTGACCGGCGGCCCCGGCACAGGCAAGACGACCACCGTCAACGCGATTCTGAGCCTGTACGAGGCACTGTATGACCGCGTGGCTCTGTGTGCCCCCACGGGCCGCGCTGCCAAGCGGCTGAGTGAGCTGACAAACCACGCTGCATCGACGATTCACCGCTTGCTTGAGGTGGATTACAGCAGCGGCAGCGTGCGGTTCATCCACAACGAAAAGAACCTTTTAAAATATGACGTCATTATCCTCGACGAGATGAGTATGGTGGACGTCAAGCTGTTTCAGGCGCTGCTGGCTGCGGCGCGGTACCACTGCCGCATCATTATGGTGGGCGACGCCGACCAGCTGCCCAGCGTCGGGCCGGGCAACATTCTGGGTGAGATTTTAAAGGCGGGCGTCGTGCCGACGGTACGTCTTACCGATATTTTCCGCCAGGCGCAGCGCAGCCTGATTGTCCAGAACGCCCACCGCATTGTGGAGGGGCAGATGCCGCAGAAGGGCGGGCCGAAGGACGATTTCTTCCTGATCGAGTCCAACGGCCTTGCCTGCCAGAAGCTGGTCTGCGACCTTGTCAGCACGCGGCTTCCGAAAGCCTACGGCTTTGACCCCGTGCGGGACATTCAGGTGCTTTGCCCGACGAAGGTCGGCCCCACCGGCAGCGTTGAGCTGAATAGGCGGCTGCAGGATATTCTGAACCCGCCCGCCAAGGGAAAGGGGCAGATCGGCACGGCGGAGAGTGCCAAAATATTACGTCTGGGTGATAAAGTCATGCAGGTCAAGAATGACTACGACATCACGTTTGAGCGTGCCGGGGCCGAGGCCGGTGTCGGCGCGTACAACGGCGATTTGGGCATCATCACGGCGGTGGACGTGGACGCGCGCAGCGTGACGGTCCAGATGGATGACAAAAAGTACACCTACACCGCTGACCAGCTGAACGAGCTGGAGCCTGCTTACGCTGTGACCGTCCACAAGAGCCAGGGCTCGGAGTTCCCCGCGGTGATCCTGCCCGTGGCCGACGTGCCCGCCCGGCTGTGCTACCGCAACCTTTTGTACACCGGCGTGACCCGCGCGCGGAAGCTCTGCGTTCTGACCGGCACCGCCCGGACCGAGCAGACCATGGTCGAGAATGTGCGGCAGAATATGCGGTACAGCGGGCTGCGGTATTTGCTGAAGGACGCGGCGACACCGACAGAGGAAAAGCAGGAACAGCTCTCGGCGACGTGAGCGGGCACGGAGGGGTCAAGACCCCTCCCTACGAACCGCCCGTTCACCCCGGCCTGTAGGGAGCGGTCTTGACCGCTCCGCAGGGGGGGCTGGGGTTGACGGGAAAGCGCAGCCGTAGGGGCCGGACGCTTGACGGCGCACAACGAGCGCCGTCAGCCAGCAAAGCTGGCACGCTCGTGCGGTTGTTTGCCCCGCGGGGGCAAACATTGCTCGCTCCCCAGTTTCGCTGCGCTCAACTGTGGCCCCGTGCTCGCAACCCCGCAATGTCCGGCCCTGCACCTACCCGCAAACGCCCGCCAATGGGACACTACCGGGCCGGGCATGCCCGGCCCCTACAGCGGGACATACTGGCGATAGAACGACGATATTTTACCAATGGAGAACCATCCATGAAACAATACGACATTGGAATTGACCTGGGCACGACCTCCATTATCATTGCCACCGAGGAGCAGGGCGTTGTGTTCCGCCAGCCGACCATCGGCGCGGTGGACACGCGGACGAACTCCATCCTTGCGGTGGGGGACGAGGCATTAAAAATGGTGGGCCGCGCACCCGCGCACATTGACTTGGTGCGCCCGCTGCGGGACGGCATCATCCAGGACCACCGCATGACGAACGAGCTGATCGTCCGGTTTGTCAATCAGGTCTGCCGCTCGCGCATTTTCAAGCCGCGCATTGCGGTCTGCGTGCCCGCGGCCATCACCGGCATCGAGGCGGACGCCGTTGTGGAGTCCGTCATGGCGGCGGGCGCCAGGCAGGTCTACCTTGTGGACGAGCCTGTGGCAGCGGCGCTGGGCGCGGGCTTACAGATCCGCCAGCCCCACGGCTGCATGGTCGTGGACATCGGTGGCGGCTCCACCGACATTGCGGTCATCAGCATGGGCGGGCGGGTCAAGGCCGCCAGCCTGCCTGTGGCGGGCAACGCCTTTGACAGCTGCATTGCCCAGTACGTGCAGGAAAAATACCAGATCGCCATCGGCCCGCTGACCGCCGAGCAACTGAAAAAGCAGGTCGCCTGCTGCACCAGGAGCGAGTTTGAGGGCGTTATGGAGGTGCGCGGCCACTCGTGGGAGACGAACCTGCCCGCGCGGCGCATCATCTATACCCGCGACCTGTACGAACCCGTGCAGGAGCTGGCCGCCCGTATTGCCAACGCAGCCCGCAACGTGCTGGAAAGCACCCCGCCCGAGCTGGCGGCGGATGTGTCCGGCACCGGCATTTTGCTGACAGGAGGCGGCTCGCTGCTGCGCGGGCTGGCCGGGTATATCGCGGGCGAGCTGCACACCGATGTGGCCATCGCCCCCGACCCGCTGAACTGCGTGGCCCGCGGCACGGCCATCAGCCTGAGCGAGGGCAAGTATCTGAGCGCCGGGTTCCGGGATGCCACGCCGAAGGTGTGGAATAGAAGGTTGAACCATAGTCACGACCCGTTTACGGGGGAGTGAGTGGGGGCGGGTGGCCGACCCGGGAGGCGTATGCAGACGGGATGTCCACCCATGTAGGGGCCGGGCATGCCCGGCCCTGTACTTCCCCGCAAACGCACGGCACCGGGAAAACCGCCTTCTTGGCCCCCTCTGGGAGGGGGCTCCCGCCGCAGCGGGTGGGGGAGAGAACTTCGCGGCTATCCGAAATATTTCGGGCTATGGCAAGGTTCTCTCCCTCCGGCCCTGCGGGGCCACCTCCCTCGCAGAGGGAGGCAGGGGGGGAGCGCTTCCCCGCAAACGCCCGATACCGGGAAACCCGCGGGCCGGACATATCCGGCCCCTACCGCGCATTTTCAAATAAAATCAAAACGAAAGGTGAACTCCATGGCTGACATCACCAAGGAATATCTCGCGCTGCGCGACCAATATATTGAGAGCCGGTTTGCGCGGCTCAACCCCGTGCAGCGGCAGGCGGTCTTTGCCACCGAGGGCCCGCTGCTGATTCTGGCGGGCGCGGGCTCCGGCAAGACCACCGTGCTGGTCAACCGCATTGCCAATATCATCCGCTTCGGCTCCGCCCACGGCAGCACCGAGCTGCCGCGGCCCGTGACCGAGGCCGACCTCAACGACCTGCGCAATGCCGTTGCCGCGGGCCGCGACCTGCCGCGGGAGACCGCCTATCTGGCCGTGCGCCCCGCGCGTCCCTGGAACGTGCTGGCCATCACCTTTACGAACAAGGCCGCGGGCGAACTCAAGGAGCGTCTGCGTGCCATGCTGGGCGACACGCTGGGCGGCGACGTCAACGCGTCCACCTTCCACTCCGCCTGCGTGCGGATGCTGCGCCGCGACGCCGAGCGCATCGGCTTCCCCAAGAGCTTCACGATCTACGACTCCGACGACCAGCAGCGCGTCATCAAGCAGATCTACAAAGACCTGATGATCGACGACAAATTCCTGCCCGTCAAGTCGGCCATCGGGCAGATTTCTTCCTTTAAAGATAAGCTCCTGTCCGCCGAGGATGTGGCGGGGGAGCCGTTCGCCAATACGAAGGCGCAGCTCGTCTCCAAAATCTACACGGCCTACGCGGGCCGCTTAAAGGCCGCGGGCGCCATGGACTTTGACGACCTGATTTTCCACACCGTCAAACTGCTGCAAAATGACGCGGAAGCGCGGGAATACTACCAGAACCGCTTTCGCTATGTCGTCGTGGACGAGTACCAGGACACGAGCATTGCGCAGTTCCATCTGGTGCGGCTGCTGGCGGGCGGCACCAACAACGTCTGCGTCGTTGGCGACGATGACCAGTCTATCTACAAATTTCGCGGTGCTACGATTGAAAATATCCTCAACTTTGAGAAGGTTTTCACCGGGGCAAAAACGATCCGTCTGGAACAAAACTATCGCTCCACCGCTAATATTCTGAACGCCGCCAACAGTGTCATCAAGAACAACATGGGCCGCAAGGGCAAGACTCTCTGGACCGACCACGGCGACGGCGAGAAGGTTCACCACTACACCGCGACGAACGAGCAGGACGAGGCCAGCCACATTGCGGACGTCATCGGCGAGCATTTGAGAGAGGGCGCGAGCCTGAAGGACCACGCTGTACTCTACCGCATGAACGCTCAGTCCAACCCGATCGAGACCTACTTTGCCCGCGCAGGCATCCCGTACCGCATTGTGGGCGGCCAGCGCTTCTTTGACCGCAAGGAAGTCAAGGACATCAACAGCTATCTGGCCGTCATCGTAAACCCGCGGGACGACGTGCGCCTGCGCCGCATTATCAACGAGCCTGCGCGTAAAATCGGCATGACGACGATTGAAAAGATCGGTGAGCTGGCAGCCTCCAAGGGCGTGCCGATGATGGAAATCATCGCCCATGTGCGGGACTATCCGGAATTGCAGCGCGCCGCCGCGGCGCTCGAGCGCTTCTATGAGATGTACCGCGAGCTGTGCGATCTGTCGGTAAGTGAGCCGCTGGACCAGTTTGTGGGTGACGTCATCGCCAAGTCCGGCTACGAGGCAATGCTCAAAGCCATGAAGGAGGAGGGCGAGACCCGCCGCGAGAACCTGGGCCAGCTGGTCAGCAGCATCAAGACCTACGCCGATCAGAACGGCGAGGACGCGACGCTGTCGGGCTTTTTGGAGGAGGTCGCGCTGATTTCCGATTTGGACAGCTATGACAACGACGCCGACAGCGTCACGATGATGACGATCCACTCGGCGAAGGGTCTGGAATTCCCGTATGTTTTTGTCGTAGGTATGGAGGATGGTATCTTCCCCGGCGAGATGGCCAAGTATAATGAGGAGGACATGGAGGAGGAACGCCGCCTCTGCTACGTGGCTATCACCCGCGCCAAGAAGGAGCTGTACCTGTCCACCTCCCGCACGCGGATGATCTTCGGCCAGACGCGCCGCAACCCGCCGTCTGCCTTTCTGAGTGAAATCGACCCCGGTCTGCTGGACGAGACCCAGAGCCCCGAGCTGACCGGCTACGGTGGCGGCTTCGGTGCGGGGTACGGCAGCTACAGCACCAACGTCCCGGGCGGGCGCAGCGGGTACTCCGGCGCGTCCCGCGGCTACCTGAACAGCGAGTACAACGCCAAGCCCCGCGGTGGGTTTGGCGGCGGCTACAGCAGCGGCTTTGCCAGCGGCGGCCACGAAAGCCCCAACTCCTACGGCGGACGCCATCAAGTGCAGAGTACGGGCTTTGGCTCGGGCTACGGACGCAGCCGCAGCGCGGGCAACACGGCCCCCGCGGGCGCGGGCACATCCACGCTGGCAGGTGCGCCGTCCGCTGCCCCTCAGAAGAAGGCGGCTGCCGCCAGCTACGCGGCGGGGGACATTGTGGAGCACCGCGTGTTTGGCCGCGGCAAGGTGCTGAAGGCCACGCCGATTGCGGGGGACTGCATTGTCGAGATTCAGTTTGACCGCGTCGGCGTCAAAAAGACGATGGCAAACTATGCGCCGCTGAAAAAAGTGGAGGAATGATATGCTGGTACAACTCATTGCCCATACAAATGACCCGGAAAAAACAATCGCTGCAGCGGCAAAGCTCTGCTACTCCGATGCGCACATTGAGACGCTGCTGGACGGCCTGACGCCCGAAAAGACCGAGGCGTTTTTGCAGCGGCTGAACGACGTCGGCCACGCCAGCCCGATCGAGCACGCCAGCTTTACGTTCGGCATCGAGGGCGTGTCCCGCACGTTCCTGGCGCAGGTGACGCGCCACCGCATCGGCAGCTTCAGCGTGCAGAGCCAGCGCTACGTGCGGCTGGAGGATTTCCGCTACGTCATCCCACCGGAGATCGAGGCCATCCCCGAGGCCAGAGCCCAGTTCATTGCGTCGATGAACGACGACGCAAAGAAGTATCTTGAGTTGGTGCAGACGCTCGAAAATGCCCACACAGCGCGGTTTATGGCAGGTGGTCTCGATGAAAAGGCCGCCCGCGCCAAGGCGTCCAAGCAGGCCAACGAGGACGCACGCTTTGTGCTGCCCAACGCCTGCGAGACGAAGATGGTCATGACGATGAACTGCCGCAGCTTGCAGAATTTCTTCAACCTGCGCTGCTGCAACCGCGCCCAGTGGGAGATTCGCGCCGTCGCGGACGAGATGCTGCGGCTGGTGCTGCCGCTGGCCCCACACATCTTTGCGAGCGCCGGCCCGCGGTGCCTCGTCGGCCCCTGCCCGGAAGGCCGCATGTGCTGCGGCAAACAAACGGAGGTACGCGCAAAATACGCCAAACTCAAGGAGGAGGCAGTATAAATGGGACAGCTTATCATTTTTGAGGGGCTGGACGGCTCCGGAAAAGGCACCCAGACAAAACTGACGGCTCAGCGTTTAAAAGAACAGGGGAGAGACCTGCGGCAGATCACCTTCCCGGATTATGACAGCGAGTCCTCGGCGCTCGTCAAAATGTACCTATCCGGCGCGTTCGGCGACAAGCCCGACGACGTGAACGCCTACGCGGCGTCGAGCTTTTACGCCGTGGACCGCTTTGCCAGCTACAAGACCGACTGGGGCGAGTTTTACCGTGAGGGCGGGCTGGTGCTGTCGGACCGGTACACGACGTCCAACGCCGTACACCAGTGCTCGAAACTGCCGCCGATGCACTGGGACGGTTTTCTGAATTGGCTGTTCGACTTTGAGTACAAGAAGTTCGGCATCCCCGCGCCCGACGCGGTGATTTATTTAGCGGTTGACCCGGAGGTGTCCCAGCGCCTCATCACCGAGCGATACCACGGCGACGAGAGCAAGAAGGATATCCAGGAGAAGGACACCGAGTATCTGGCCCGCAGCCGCGCCGCCGCCGAGTACTGCGCCCGCACGCTGGGCTGGCACCGCATCGAATGCACCACCGCCGACGCAAACGGCGCAAAATCCATGCGCTCCGTGGAGGATATTAACGCAGAAATCCTTGCAGAATTGGCGGGAATACTGTAAAATAAACAGGTATGCTTTTGGAACGTGCGCAGGGGAGGGGTAAAGCCCTCCCGCGGGGGTTTGCGGCAGGGAAAACTTGCCGGGAAACCACCCGGTAGGGGCCGGACATGTCCGGCCCTGCACCTACCCATAAACACCCGCCAAAGGGGAATCTGCGGGTCGGGCATGCTTGGCCCCTACCGCTCAATAAAAATAGTTTTAGTTTACTTTACAAAAAGAGGTGATGCCCATGCTGCGTAAGGCTACCGCTGATGATCTGCCCGCGCTGACGGCGCTGCGCTGCGGGGCTGCCAAAGCGAACCCCGTCGATGCGGCGGGTTGGCTGCAAAACGTCGCCGGGCTGGAAAATATTCTGGTGCTGGAAAAAAGCGGCCAGCCCGCGGCCATGCTGGCGGCGGTGCCGGTCAAGTACGGCCAGCACCGCGGCGTCTGGCTGTGCGGCGCAGCCGGGGTGCAGGGCGTGCCGATGGATCGCCTGCTGCCCAAAATCATGGAGGGCTGCCTGCGTGCCTACGGGGCCAGCGGGTTTGACTTTGCCGTCACGACGCCCGACGACGCCCGGCGCGCCGAGGACCTGAAAACGCTGGGCTTCAAAAGCCAGCTGCCGCTGCGGGTCATACAGACGCCCATCCGCCGCGACCTGTTCGCCCAGGCAGCGTTTGACAGTCTGACCGTCCACAAGCTGCTGGAACGGCGGCACATCTACCAGCCCGGCTGCATCAGCCTGCCCGAGGAGGCCATGAACGAAACCATGACCCAGCTCTACCGCCGCGGGCTGACCGTGGTGTCCACCCGGCGCGGCTACGGGCTGTACTTTACCAAGGGCGACACGCTGCAATTTCTGGAATTACAGGCCGACAACGACCACTGCGCCGACCAGCTTTTGCAGGCCGCGCGGGAAAAGACCGGTGCGGCCAACGCCCGCATCCTGCTGGCCGAGAACCAGACGCTTTACCTCGGCTCAGGCCGCCGCTGCGGCTACGGAATGATCGCCTTTTTAGGCCGCCCCTTCTCCGTGACCGATGCGTATTTCAGGATGCTGCTGTAATCCTGGCCCCCTCTGGGAGGGGGCTCCGCCCGCAGGCGGTGGGGGAGAGAGCCTGATGTAGTCCGAAATATTTCGGGCTGTGGCAAGGTTCGCACCCTCCGGCCTGCGGCCACCTCCCTCGCCGAGGGAGGTAATAAACTCGGCGGCTAAAATCAAGGAATCCCGGTGCCCTTGTGCGCCGTAAAAAGTTAGGAGTCTACCATGAGGATCAATCGCACAAATCCGGAGCAGCCTGCGGCCCAGCCGGTGCAGAGCCATGCACCGCTCAAGGCGCAGACCGAGGTAAACGGCTTTGAACCGCCCGAGCAGGAAATCCCGAAGGAAAACCAGAAGGAACCCCCGAAGGCTGCAAAGCCGCCGAAGCCCAAAAAGGAAAAGCCCGCCAAAAAGCCCCGCCGCCAGCCGGCGGCGGAGGTCGAGGACGACGAGGAGAACGAGCAGCCCCGCCGCCGTTTCCCGTTTGGCTGCCTGATCGTGCTCATCATTCTGGCGCTGGTCGGCTTTGGCGGCTATAAGGTCAGCCAGTTCTACGCCGAGCTGGATGGCCAGAAAACGCTGGGCCCGACCCAGACCATCACCGTGCCCGAGGGTTCGTCCGTCGCCGGCATTGCGACCCAGCTCAAGGACGCCGGTGTCATCGAGTATGACTGGCTGTTCAAGCAGTACGTCAAGTACAGCGGCAAGGCCGGTGAGATCCAGTACGGCGACTTTGAAGTCCAGTCCGGCATGGCCTACAACGACATCATCAAGGCGCTGTCCGTCGTGACCCGCCGTGCAACGGTGAACGTCACGATTCCCGAGGGCACGACAGCCGTCGGTGTGGCGCAGATTTTCGTGGACGCGGGCCTTGTGGACGACGTGGACACCTTCCTGTCCTGCGCCAACGGCAACGACGGCACGGATTGGAGCAAGTACGATTTCTGGAACGCCATCCCCGACAATGACCGCCTGATGAAGTGCGAGGGCTACCTTTTCCCGGACACCTACAATCTCTATAAGGACGAGAGTGTCGCCTACTATGTGGATGCCCTCTACGGCGAGTTTGCGTCCAAGACCGCTGCTCTGGCCGACACGGTCTCCGCCAAGGGCACGAGCCTGGACGACGTGGTCAAGCTGGCCAGCTTCATTCAGGAGGAGGCCGGTTTGGAGAGCGAGGACGCCAGGGTCAGCGCCTGCTTCCACAACCGCCTGGAATCCAGCGACCCGCAGTGGGCCGAGCACAAGCTGGAATCCAACGCCAGCAGCTATATCATGCAGGACAGCGAGAACAACTATCTGTGGAACTCCCCGACGGCGGAGTACTTCGGCTGGCCGGAGCAGGGCGCGATCCCCGATGACGTGCTGGCCCTGTACGACACCTACGCCATCAGCGGTCTGCCCGCAGGCCCCATCTCCTGCCCGGGCTACGCCGCCATGGAGGCCGCGCTGAACCCCGATGAGGAGTATATCAACGAGGGGTACTACTTCTTTGTCACGGGCCATCCCGGCACCGATGTGGCAGGGCAGTACTTCTACGCCAAGACCGCCGACGAGCACTACCAGAACTGCGTCAAGGCCGGGTGGGCGTCGTAAGCGCGCAAGCTGCCCTGTAGGGGCCGCACATGTGCGGCCCGCAACTTCCCGTGGAATGCTGTGCTTTGGCAAACACGCGGGCCGGGCATGCCCGGCCCCTACAGCACGGACCCACGGCACACCACACATCAAATCCCCAAGCGCCCGCTTCCTACCGGGCGCTTTTTACGCAAAACGGAGGAAATCACTATGCTGCAACAGCCGGAACTGCTGGCCCCCGCGGGCAGCCTGGAAACGCTGAAATACGCCGTCATGTACGGCGCGGATGCCGTCTATTGCGCCCTGCCGGAATTTGGCATGCGCGCCGCACCCGTCAACCTGACCGTGGGCGAACTGCACGAGGGCTGCATCTTTGCCCATGCCCGCGGCAAAAAGGTCTATCTGACGCTGAACACCCTGCCCACGAACGAGGAACTTTCCAAGCTGCCCCGGTACATTCAGGACGCCGCCGAGGCGGGCGTGGATGCGTTCATCATTGCCGATTTGGGTGTGCTGGCGCTGGCCAAAAAGTATGCCCCGCAGGTCGAGCGTCATGTCTCGACCCAGGCAGGCATCACGAACTATGAGGCCGCGAAGGTCTGCTACGAGCTGGGAGCCAAGCGCGTTGTGCTGGCCCGCGAACTGCCCCTGACCGAGATCGCGCAGATCCGCGACAACTGCCCGCAGGATCTGGAGCTGGAGGCGTTCGTCCACGGCGCCATGTGCATGAGCGTGTCCGGGCGGTGCCTGCTGTCCAGCTACATGGCAGGACGCAGCGGCAACCGCGGCGAGTGCGCCCAGCCCTGCCGCTGGAAGTACAGCCTGGTGGAGGAGCACCGCCCCGGTCAGTACATGGAGATCGGCGAGAGCGAGAATAACGGCAGCTACATCCTGAACGCCAATGACCTGTGCACCGCGCCGTTTATAGATTTGATTTGTAAAGCGGGCGTTGACTCGCTGAAGATCGAGGGCCGCGCCAAGACGTTCTATTACGTTGCGTCTGTCGTCAGCGCCTACCGCCGCGCGCTGGACGCCTTCCTGGCGGACCCGTACAACGATAGCTTTGAGCTGCCCGACGACGTCATTGAGGAGCTCAACCGCACGAGCCACCGCCATTACTCGCCGGGATTCTACTTCGGCAAGGAGCAGGCCCAGCAGACTCCCAGCCACACCTATGTGCGCGACTGGGATTTCATCGGCACGGTGGACAGCTGGGAGAACGGCGTTGCCCACTGCACCCAGCGCGGCAAGTTCGCGGTGGGGGACAGCATCGAAATTTTGCAGCCCGACGGCAGCGTCGTCAAGCTGACGCCTGCGTGGATCGAGAACGCCGACGGCGAGCGCGTGGACGCCACTCCGCACCCGATGATGCAGTACACCATCCCCTGCGAGACGCCGCTGATGGCGTACAGCCTGATTCGGATGCAGAAGCAGTGATTGCACTTTTGTAGGGGGACGATGCTTGTATCGACCCGCGGGCAGATGCGAGCATCCGCCCCTACAAAGAAGCCGCAAAAATAATAAAAAAATCTGCAAAAATCCCTTGACTTTTCTGTCGGTATCCCTTATAATAGTTCCTGCGCTGGTCGTGAGGTGCACGTCACACAACGCCGCGCAGGCTGGGTATGGCCCGGTAGTTCAGTTGGTTAGAACGCTAGCCTGTCACGCTAGAGGTCGTC
>ERZ1673748.596-NODE-596-length-47423-cov-14.422859_pt1 | contig 47423 bp, 38 predicted proteins | sample MGYA00580196_ERZ1673748 | MGnify/ENA primary metagenome ERZ1673748 (study PRJEB41218, sample SAMN15661796) | gut metagenome | host: Homo sapiens | place: Canada: London | collected 2015-08-20/2019-03-30 | study: EMG produced TPA metagenomics assembly of...
GGTTAGAGGGTGGTTATGGGAAAGTGCGCGGGCCGGGCATGCCCGGCCCCTACGGTGTGGCGAGAGATTGACAGGGCACTGCTGATTAAGAGCTACTCCCTCACCCAATCTTTACACAAGCGTTACATGTTTCCCCTTGATGTGACAGGGTGGATGGTGTATACTGTAGGCAGAAGAGCGGTTCTTTCCTACTATATCTTGTGTCAGTTTTCCATTCGATACCTGATTTTCATGAAAGGAGCGTTTCCTATGCTTCCTTGCCAGAAGAATTGCCATGCGTATTGCCCGGGGTGCCACAAGTCCTGCCCGCATTTCCGCGCGATGCAGGAGCAGCAGCACCGCGACCTGATCCGCAAGAAGGAGTACTTACGCCGCGCCGACGAGTCCTGCCGCGCGGTGCTGCACCAGTGCCGCGCCGCAGGCGGGTATCTGGGGCCGCTGCCCTATTGACCGGCGGCCCTGCCCTGCGCTATACTATTTATAATTTATATGGTATAGCGCAGGAGGTTTTTCCCTATGGTTCGTCCCCTGATGACCGACACGGTCTTTTTAGCGCAGAAGGCGATGCCCGCCGATGCTGGCGACATTGCTGTCGCCGACGATCTGCTGGATACACTCAAGGCGCACGAGGACGGCTGCGTCGGCATGGCCGCCAATATGATCGGCGTCAACAAGGCGATCATCGTGTTTGACAACGACGGCACACCCTGCGAGATGTTCAACCCGGTCATCGTCTACCGCAAGGGGCTGTACCTGGCCGAGGAAGGCTGCCTGTCGCTGCAGGGGCAGCGCCGGGCCAGGCGGCACCGCACCATTAAGGTGCAGTGGCAGGATCGTCAGATGCAGACCCACGTCAGGAATTTCACCGGCTGGACGGCCCAGATCATCCAGCATGAGATTGACCATTGCAGCGGCATCCTTATATAATAAGTACGCGCGATGCGCCCGCCGGGGTGCACCGCGCTTTTTATGTCAGGTCAAAGTAGGTCAGGATACATTCATAGTACGCCTGTGCCGCCGCCTCGCAGGCTGCGTCGGTGGCGACCAGAGCAACGTCGCCGGCGTTTGTGATGAAGCCCTCCTCCACCAGCACCGCCGGGCAGCCGCATTTCTGCACCACGGTAAACGTCGGGTCGGAGAGCACTGTCGTGTCGTTGGACTCGCGTATGTAGCGGTTGTCGTTGTCGTCAAAATAGATGTAGCGCACGCCGTCGATGCCGCGCAGCTCCATCCCCATTGCGCTGAATTTTTCCGCGACCAGCCGCGCAAAGCGCAGGCTGTCGGCATTTGTGGACAGCTGCGGCGTAGCCGGGCAGCACTCAAAGCCGGAAACGCGGCTGTCGGCGTCGTAGTTCAGGTGGATGGAGAGCAGCAGCTGCGCACCGGCTGCCTTGGCGCGGGCCGCGCGGCGGCTGGGCTTGAGGTACTCGGTGCCGTTGGCGGTCAGCATCGGAGCAAAACGGCCATCACGCGCGAGCTTGTCATAGACGAGCGTGGCGGTTTTCAGCGTGACGTCCGCCTCGCGCAGGCCGCTGCCGAGGCTGCCCGCGTCCTCGCTGCCGACGCTTGGGTTGACGCCGCCATGTCCCGGGTCGATGGCCACAACGATTTTGCCGTCCGCCGCCTCCTCTGTCACGGCGGCGATCATCTCCTCGCCGCCGTCTGCCCGCTCGATCTCGTCCGCCTCGGCCTGCTCTGCCGCGGTGGGCCGGGTGCCCTGCCACTCGTGCCAGAGCACCGCGCCGATGCCCGCGCACAAAATCAGCGCCGCCACCGCAAACAGCAGCGGGCGCAGCCTGTCGGGCCGCCCGGTGCGGTAGACGTAGTTTTTTTCCCGCGGGGGTGTGCCGGTCCTTGCCATGGTCGCCCTCCTTTCCGCTTACGTTTTTTAAACGATACCATTGTGTTGTGACAAAGTTGTGACAAAACGCAGCATTTTCTGATTTTTTGTGCTTTTATTTTGCAGCCTTCTAAAAATATACGCAAATATACGCAAAAGCCTGGTTTTTTCGATTGCCAAATATTGACAACGCTTCCAATAAGCCGTATAATAAGGTCGTAAGGTTCGAAGCCTTCGGCTTGGGCACCGTTTTTTGGCCCAACACGCCGAAACGTATTACAGGAGGTTAGAAAGATGATTTCTACCGGTATCGTTCGCAGCATTGACAGTCTGGGCCGCGTTGTCCTGCCCAAGGAACTCCGCACCACCTACGATATTACTCCGGATACCCCGCTGGAGATTTTTACCGATGGGGATTCCATCATTATGCGCAAGTACCACGCGCAGGGCAGCTGCGTTTTCTGCGGCGACATTTCTCCCGACGCCGTGCTGCTCCACGGCAAATACGTCTGCCCCGCCTGCCGCAAGGCACTGGGCAAGTAAGGCCCGCTCTCCCTGTTATATCCCCGCTTATACAAAAAAGGCCTGTGCAGGCGAACTGCACAGGCTCTTATTTTTGGTTTTACTCCGCCTTTTTCAGCCCGCGCATGGCTTCCTCGGCATTTTTGACGAGGTTGAAAAGGCTGGTGGCGTGGCGGGGGTAGTCGCGGGCGAGCTGGTCGGTGCTCAGGGCGAGCGTTGCAGGCTCAAGGCTGTCGCGGGTGCCGTCCTCGCCGGTCAGGGCGGCGGTCAGGTCACCCTCGGCCATGCTCATGGCGGCGTCGGCGCTGCGGTCCCAGCGGGCGGAGCCGACGCGGAACATGCCGCTGACATTTTTGGGCGATGCCTCGTACAGCAGACGGAACATCTTGTACACGGCCAGCATCAGGTAGCTGCTGACGCCGACAACAAGCTGCTTGTCCCTGCTCTCCTGCAATTTGTCGTAGAGGATGTCGAGGGAGTTCTCGATGAGCTTTTTGTACATCGTGGGCAGGACGCTGCCGCGGTAGACACTGCCGCCGGTGGCCGAATTACCCTCGGGCAGCTCCTCCACCGTGATGGTCTGGCCGCTGCGCTCAGCACTGCGGCCCAGCAGGTAGTCGCAGCTGACGTCGTAGTAGTCCGCCACCTGCACGACAAAGGCAAGGCCGCACTCGCGGATGCCCTTCTCGTAATGGGAGAGCTGGGCCTGGCTGATGCCAAGGTCCTGCGCTGCCTGCTTTTGGGTGATGCCGCGCTCCTTGCGCAGCAGCGTAATGATCCGGTTAAATTCGATCCCCATGGTCCGCAATCCTGTTCCGGGGCGCATGACCGGCACGGTGCCGGGCCGCAGTGGTGCCCCTTGCATATTTTCTACACGCTGTATATTATAGCGGGTGAAAAACGCTTTGTAAACCCAAAAAATTGACAGATTTTGTGCCGAAAATGCCGTCACTGCGCCGAACCGACACCCTGCACCTACATTTAGTCATTATACAGCGAGTACAGCTATAAATATTGTGGGCAGAATTTGCCAAAGCGGCGCGGCAGGTGCGCGTTGTAACCAAATTGTAATAATTTACGGTTGCGCAGGACACGATTTTAGGGTATGCTGTTAAGTAACAATGTTATGGAAAGCGAGATTATAACGTGAAATATTATAAACTGCATCTGATCCGCCACGGCCTGACGGCGGGCAATCTGCAAGGGCTGTACATTGGCAGCGGCAGTGACCTGCCCCTGTGCGACGAGGGCCGCGCCCAGCTGAAAACGCTGAAAAAGGATTTTGACTATCCGGTCGTGCCGCTGGTGTTCACCAGCCCGATGAAGCGCGCCACCGAGACGGCGGAGATTTTGTTTCCCGGCGTGCGGCAGATCGAGCTGGACGACCTGCGAGAGATGGCCTTTGGCAAGTTTGAGGGCCGCGCCGTGCAGGAGCTGGTGAAGGACCCGGAGTTTGCCCAGTGGATGGACCCGACGAGCCGCACGGTGCCCGCGGGCGCGGAGGACCGGCAGATGTTCTTCAACCGCACGTCGTCGATGCTGATGAAGATGTTTGAGTACATGCTGCGCACCCACACCGAGGAGGCCGCCTGCGTGACCCACGGCGGCGTTATCATGAACATGCTGTCCCAGCACGCCCTGCCCTTCCGCAAGCCGGAGGAGTGGATGACCGACCCGGGCGCGGGCTACAGCGTGCGCCTGGACGCCGAGATGTGGATGCGGGATCATCTGGCCGAGGCGTATGACGTTGTGCCCCACGGGTATCTGGACGGGATGGAGTAAGCTGCGGGAGTTTTGTTCCTTACCATGATATAAAAAGGCACCTGCTCGGGGTTGAGCAGGTGCCTTTTTGTGTATTGAGCGGTAGGGGCCGGACATGGATGGTGTACGGGTGGCTATGGGAAGGCCGCGGGCCGGGCATGCCCGGCCCCTACAGGGCGGCAATTTTTGCAGCGGGCGGCGCCCTCAACGCCCGGCGGAGGGGTCAAGACCCCTCCCTACAGTACTTGTGGAAAAGCAGGTGCCTTTTGGGTTATTGGGCGGTAGGGGCCGGGCATGCCCGGCCCGGCTGTGGATGGTGTACGGGCGGTTATGGGAAGGCCGCGGGCCGGGCATGCCCGGCCCCTACAGGGCGGCAATTTTTGCAGCGGGCGGTTATGGGGATACGGGCGGCCATGGGAAGGCCCGTCAAAGCCCCTCAGGCCGTTTGCGGCTGCCGCTCACCTTCATCATTCCGCCGGGGCTTCGGTTGCCTCCGGCTGCGCGGTTTCCTCCGGCTGCGGGGCGTTCGCATCCAGATACGCCTGATTGTCCGCGATGGTCTGGTTCAGCTCGTCGATTTTTGCCTGCGCGGCATCGCGGGCGGCGAGCAGATCGGCGTTCTCACTGTCGGCGTCCAGGGCGGCCTGGGCGTCCTGCAATTCAGTCTGTGCCTCGGCCAGGCTGGCGTTGGCCTGGTCAATGGCAGCCTGCGCGTCGATAAGCTTCTGCGCGTTCGACAGCGCAGCCTCGGCGGCGGCAGCGGCTTCATCAGTGACGCCGCTTGCCAGCAGGGCGGGCTTTTCGGGCAGGGTCTGCTCGCTGCCGTCGGCGGCGGTCAGGCGCAGGGCCTGGCCGTAGTAGCCGCCCCAGATCGCGATAAAGCTCTTGCCCGGGGCCACGGTCAGCGGCGTGCCGTCGGCGGCGGTCAGGCTGAACGGCCCGGTGGCGTCCTCCTTGCTCCAGGAGATCTGCTCCCACGCGCCGCCGTGCAGGTAGAGGCCGGTGCCGCCGGTCATGTCGTACTGGCGGGTGTAGCCGTCATCCTTGATGCCGCTGGACGCATACAGCACAAACACGTTGGTGAACGCCGCCTGCTGACCGTTGTCGGCGTCGGTCATCGGGCTTCCGTCGGCGTTCAGCTTCTCGTACAGGCCGGTGCCGGTGTTGTAGTTCAGCTGCTCGCTGTCGGATTTCGAGAACGTCACGGTCAGGCTCATGCCGCTGCGGTTCTCGGGGGCAACCTCCTCCCGCGTACCAAAACGGAACAGCGGGGTGTTGCTGCCCTCCAGCGCCGTGCCGTAGCTGGCCGCACCGTTGCGGATCAGCTCACCGGTGGTGTACCAGCAGTTTTCCTCGCGGTAGCCTGCGTCCTGACGGCCCTGGTCAAAGGCAAACGCCGTCTTGCCGACGTGGTAGCCGTCCAGATCCTGATACGCCAGCGTGTTGAGCAGGTTTGCCGCGTAGACGTTCTTGTCAATCGAGACCGGCATCACGTTCAGCGGCAGCGCGGCCTGCAAAAACAGGTCGCGGCCCGGGCCGACCGGCCCCACCTTGCTGATGCGGTCCACGTCGGCAAACAGCGCCATCAGACCCGCGGTGTTGCCCTCGGTCACGCCCTCGATCAGTACATCGGCGGACGCAATGCCCCACTGGGGCTGTGCGCCGTCCAGCGTGCGCAGCATCACGGCCACGGGGCGCTTGCCGGTGTAGTCGGCGTCGTCCAGCCCGGTCAGCGGGTTGGTGCTCAGGCCCACCGCGGGCTCGGGCGTCGACTCGGCAGTGACCTCCGGGGTGGGGGTCGCTGCCTGCTCCGGCGTGGCGGTCACGGTATCCTGCCGGGCGCAGCCGCCCAGCAGCAGGGCAGCCAGCAGCGCCGCAGCGCCGCCCCATGCCTGCAATTTCCTCATATACAATACCTCTCTGTAAACAAACAACGCGGCCCGCCGCCGGGCGAGCCACGTTGTACGGGCAGATTCAATTATTCCGCGGGGGTCTCATCCGCCGGGGCCTCGGTGGTCTCTGCGGGAGTCTCCTCGACGGGGGCCTCCTCAGCCTCCTGCGCCGGGGTCTCCTCGGTCACAGTCTCCTGCGCGGGAGCCTCGGTGGGCTCAGCCTCGCCGCTGCCGGTGGCGGCTGCGGTCAGGTCGTCGGTGGAGGAGCCGAGGGTCTCACCGGCCTTGGCGTCGTCCTCGACATAGCTCTTCTCGTAGGTCTGGGTCGTGGCGGTGGACAGGTTGACGCCGTCCAGCGTGCTGTGGACAAAGTTCCCGGCAAAATCGACGTCGGTCACGGCCACATAGCTCTTGCCGGTGTTGACCTCCAGCGGGGTGTCGCTGCAGGTGCCGTCCTCGTTCAGGTAGTACAGGCGCAGGGCCTCCAGCGGGGTGCCCTTCTGCCAGTAGATCTTCTCGCACTTGCCGCCGTAGCAGTAGTAGCCGATGCCGCCCCATGCGTACTCAACGTACTGCAGGTCCGTTTTCTCGTGGCCGGGGTAGGTGTGGATGTCGGTGTACAGCACGATGACGTTGGGGAAGGTCAGCACCTTGTTGTCGGCGGCCTCGTCCACGGTATCGCGCCACTGGCCGTCGGAGTAGTTCTGCTGCATCTTGTACTGGTTGGTGCTCTCGTCGTAGATGAAGCGGGTCTTGTAGGACTGGCTGTGTTCGATCTCGATATACTGGCCGTCGGAGACGACGGGGCCATACTTATCGCTGTAGGCACTGTCGATGCTGCTGGACAGGTCGCGGGTCGTGCCCAGGCGGTAATCCACAAAGTTAAAGAAGGTGGAGTTGTAGGTGCGGTTCATATCCACATTCTGGCTGCTGATATAATTTGCGATGTTGTCGGCGTTGGTGTACATCGTGTGCTCCAGCGCCAGAGAACCGGCGTTGTAGCTCTTGCCGGCCCAGTTGACGCGGCCATAATCGCGGTAGCCGTTGGCACCGTCGTTGTTGTTCAGCTTGCCGTAGTCGTAGTCAATGGCGTACTGCTGCATGACGACGGACTGGCCCTCATGGATATAGAGCGCCTGCCAGGGCAGGATCAGGCGGAAGAACTGGTCGCGGCCCGAGCGGACGGGGCCGACCTCGCCGACGGTCTTATAATCGGTAAAGACAGGCATGAAACGGGTGATGCCGCCCTCGACCTTGATCTCAAACAGGATGTCGGCCTTGGACAGACCGCGCTGGGGGCGGGCCGCCACAATGTTGTTGACCATCACGGCGGTGATGCGCTGGCCCTCGGGGTAGTCAGCGCCCTTCGGCTCACCGGTCAGGACGTTGGCCTCATAGGGGGGCAGCTCGGTGGGAGCGGGGGTCGCCTCCACCGTCGCGGGTGTGCTTTCCGCGGTGGGGGTCGAGATGGTATCGCCGCTCTTTTTGCAGGCCGCCAGCAGCACTGTCAGGGAGAGCAGCGCTGCGATCACAAGCAGAACACGTTTCATTCCATTGCTCCTTTTCAGGTTTTCCTGTTGTAGTAAATATACTAACATTGTAGTCGTTTCAAGGGCGTTTGTAAAGGTGGGGGCGGAGATTTTACAAATACAAATTTTTGCCTCCCCCGCGGGGGAAGGCTCAGCCTGTCGAAAAAGGTGTGCTCACCCCTTGGCCTCCTCTGCGAGGGGGCTCCGCCCGCAGGCGGTGGGGGAGAGAACTGTACGGCTACCCGAAATATTTCGGGCTATGGCAAGGTTCTCTCCCTCCGCCCCTTCGGGGCACCTCCCTCGCAGAGGGAGGTTTTTCGACACGCTGTGCCTCCCTCACGGGGGGAAGGCTTCCTTATTTTCGCGTCTGAAGCCAGTACTCCCCCATACTGCTGCCGGGCTTGCCGGTGCATTCGTCGTGCAGGTAGTCGGCAAGGCCCGCGGCGGCGGGGTTCCAGGCAAGAGCCTGGGCTTCGGTTTCAAACTCGACCTCGGCGTACCAGAATGCCGTGGGCAGGTCGGGGTCCACGCAGTTGACCTCGAGCGTCAGCCCGCCGGGCAGCCGATAGCCGCGGCGCTCCTTGTGGATGAGCGGCTTACCTATTAAATGCTCGAGCTTTGCGAACAGCTCGGCGTCGATTTCGGTCTCGATCTCCTCGCGGCTCAGGGTGCCCGCCCCTTTAAAGCAAAGCACCAGCGCCGTGCGCCCGCCCTGCAGGGCCTCGCGCCGGATGCGCACCGTGGGGCGCACGCTGACGTAGCCCTGATCCATCTGGTAGTCCGAGGTCTGGGTCAGCCCCTCCGGCCAGCCCGTGACCATCCATTTGCGTTCGATTTCCATAATGAGCCCCTGCCTCCCTGTAGGGGCCGGACATGTCCGGCCCTCAACCTATCCGTTATCGCTGCAATGCCGTACAGCAGCGGGCCGGGCATGCCCGGCCCCTACGGCGCTGCACAGCAGTCGTTGCGCCTGCGGCCATCCAACCTGTCCTTAGTATACCACATTCCGTCTCTCGCGCACAGTTCACAGTATTGCCGTATTTCAACCAAAAAATCGTTGCTTCTTTCGTCAGATTGCCAGTTGCATTTTGTCCGCCTACCCCGTATAATAGAGGCATAACAGCAAGGGCGCTGCGAATGTGTTTTCGCAGCGTCCTTTTTCTGTAAATAGAGGAAATAAAGGAGTAAGAAGTATGGCAGCAACCGTTATGGAACTTTACGGCAGCAAAGTCTTCAACGAGCATGAGATGCGCGAGCGTCTGCCCAGCTCGACCTACAAGAGCCTCAAGGCGACGATTGAGAAGGGGCAGCCGCTGGACCTTGAGGTCGCCAACGTCGTGGCCAGCGTCATGAAGCGCTGGGCCATTGAGCAGGGCGCCACCCACTACACCCACTGGTTCCAGCCTCTGACCGGCATCACCAGTGAGAAGCATGACGGCTTTGTCAGCCCCCAGCCGGACGGCACCGCCATCATGGAGTTTTCCGGCAAGGAGCTCATCAAGGGTGAGCCGGACGCCTCCTCCTTCCCCTCCGGCGGCCTGCGCGCCACCGCCGAGGCCCGCGGCTACACCGCCTGGGACCCCACCAGCTATGCTTTCGTGAAGGACGATACGCTGTGCATCCCCACTGCGTTCTGCTCCTACACCGGCGAGGCACTGGACAAAAAGACCCCGCTGCTGCGCTCGATGCAGGCCATCTCCGACCAGGCCTGCAAGGTGCTGAAGCTGTTCGGCAAGGACGTGGACCGCGTCGTGACCACCGTCGGCCCCGAGCAGGAGTACTTCCTTATTAAGAAGGAGGACTACCAGAAGCGGCTGGACCTGGTGCTGTGCGGCCGCACGCTGTTCGGCTCTGCCCCGTCCAAGGGCCAGGAGCTGGAGGAGCACTACTTCGGCACGATCCGCCCCATCGTCTCCGGCTTTATGAAGGAGCTGGACGAGGAGCTGTGGAAGCTGGGCATTCCCGCCAAGACCAAGCACAACGAGGTCGCCCCCTGCCAGCATGAGCTGGCCCCCATCTACGACACCACCAACGTCGCCATCGACCACAACCTGCTGACGATGGAGATGATGAGGAAGATCGCCGACAAGCACGGTCTGGTCTGCCTGCAGCATGAGAAGCCGTTCGAGGGCGTCAACGGCAGCGGCAAGCACAACAACTGGTCCCTCGGCACCAAGCACGAGAACCTGCTGGACCCCGGCGACACCCCGATGGAAAACCTGCAGTTCATGGTGTTCCTGTCCGCGGTCATCGAGGCCGTTGACGATTACGCCGACCTGCTGCGCACCTCCGTCGCCACCCCGGGCAACGATCACCGTCTGGGCGCCAACGAGGCACCCCCGGCCATCATTTCCATCTTCGTCGGTGAGGAGCTGGAGGCCGTTATTGATGCCATCTGCACCGATTCCCCCTATGCCGGCCCCGTCAAGATGAAGATGGACCTGGGCGTTGATGTCCTGCCCAAGTTCAGCAAGGACACCACGGACCGCAACCGTACCTCTCCGTTCGCCTTCACCGGCAACAAGTTTGAGTTCCGTATGCCCGGTTCCGCCGAGAACCTGTCCGACGCGAACACGATCCTGAACGCCGCCGTCGCCAAGAGCCTGAAGGAGTTCGTGGCCGAGACCTCCGGTGCCGCCGACTTTGAGTGCGCGGCTGCCGCCTGGGTCAAAAAGACGCTGAACGAGCACCGCCGCGTGATCTTCAACGGCAACGGCTACAGCGAGGCATGGGAGATCGAGGCCGAGCGCCGCGGCCTGCCGAACCGCAAGTGCACCCCCGACGCGATGATCGCGCTGAAGGACGCGAAGAACATTGCCCTGATGGAGGAGTTCGGCGTCCTGACCAAGACCGAGATGCTGAGCCGCTACGAGGTCGAGATGGAGCACTACTCCAAGATCCTCAACATCGAGGCCCGCACGATGCTCAAGATCGCCAACAAGCAGCTGATCCCCGCCGCCACTGCCTACATGGGCGAGGTCGCCGGCGCAGCCGCCGCCAAGACCGCCGCTGTGGAGGGCATCTCCACCAAGGCCGAGACGAAGGTCCTGACCGCCCTGAGCAAGTACACCGACGAGATGTCCGACGCCACCGACGCCCTGCAGGCCGCTACCGACAAGGTCAGCGCCATGGACGACGAGGCCGCCAAGGCACACGCCTTCCACGACGAGGTCATCCCCGCAATGGATGCCCTGCGTGCCGCCGCCGACGAGGCCGAGAGCATCGTCGATGAGGATTACTGGCCCCTGCCCTGCTACAGCCGCATGCTGTTCTATACCGAGTGATTTTCTCCCGCGCTTTTTGTAGGGGCGGATTTCGTATCCACCCGCAAGGAGCTGCCGGTTGACGGGCGCATATAGAATGCGCCCCTACGGGATGGGTTGTTTCCCCGCAAGCAACAGCCCGCCCACATCACGCCATTTTCCTTACTGGCCGCGTCCTCGCCCCGCACAGTGAAGACGCAGCCGGGTGTAAGGTTACACCCTTTTACAATCGCCATTCTCCTTTTCCTATTTCTTACACCAGCTCGAAAGGCCCGCCCGCTCAAGGTGGGCCTTTCGAGTATGTGTGGCTTCCCCTTTGGGGGAAGGCTTTTACAGGAGGTTCCTATGAAACGCACCGCACAGGACATTCTCAATTTTGTTGAGGACAACGATGTTAAGTTCGCAAAATTGACATTCTGCGATATTTTCGGCAACCAGAAAAACGTTTCGCTTTTTGCCAGTGAGCTGCCCCGCGCCTTTGCCGAGGGTGTCAGCTTCGACGGGTCGTCCATCGCCGGGTTCATGAACGTCGAGGAGAGCGACCTTGTGCTCTGGCCGGACCCGGACACCGCCACCGTGCTGCCGTGGCGCCCCACCGAGGGCCGCGTCATCCGCATGTACTGCGACATCACCCTGCCCAACGGCAAGCCGTTTGAGGGCAACTGCCGCGGCTACCTGCAATCCGTCATCAAGCGTGCCCGCGCCATGGGCCTTGTCTGCAACGTCGGCTGCGAGTGCGAGTTCTACCTGTTCGAGACCGACGAGCACGGCAACCCGACCCGCATTCCGCTGGACATAGGCGGCTATTTTGACATCCCGCCGCTGGACAAGGGCGAGAACATCCGCCGGGAGATCTGCTTTGCCATTGAGGAAATGGGCCTGCACCCCGAGCACAGCCACCACGAGAGCGGCCACGGCCAGAACGAGGTCTGCTTCCGCTACACGACGGCGCTGAAATCCGCCGACAATCTGAACACCTTCAAGAGCACCGTCAAGGCCATTGCGGCCCGCAACGGTCTGTTTGCCAGCTTCATGCCCAAGCCTTTGGCCAACCAGCCGGGCAGCGGTCTGCATGTCAATGTCTCGCTGCTGCGGGACGGCAAGAACCTGTTTGACGGTGCCTTTACGCCCGACAGCGAGGCCGGACATTTTGTGGCGGGCATCCTGGCCCACGCGCGGGAGCTGACGGCGTTCTGCAACCCTGTGCCCAACTCCTACGCGCGCCTGGGCGCAAACGAGGCCCCGCTGTACGTGAGCTGGAGCCGCCAGAACCGCAGCCAGCTCGTGCGTCTGCCCAGCGCCCACGGCGAGTTCTGCCGCGTTGAGCTGCGCGGGCCCGACCCCGCGGGCAACCCGTATCTGGTCATCGGCCTGATCCTGGCCGCCGGTCTCGACGGCATCGAGCACAGCCTGCCCCTGCCCGAGGCCGTGAACCGCAACCTGTTCCATCCCAGCGCCGCGGCGGGTCTGGACAGCCTGCCCCGCACCCTGCGCGAGGCCATCACCGTGGCCGGGCAGAGCGAGTTTATCAGCCGCGAACTGCCCGTTGCCCTGATGAACAAGTACTTTGAGTACCAGACCCAGCTCTGCCACGACGCCGAGGGTGCCCCCGACACCGAGAGCTGGGAAAGAGCGCACAGCTTCCTGATCATTTGATTTTACGGGAGTACGTAGGGCGGCCTGCCCGAAAGCTTCATCGTAAATTATCAGGAAGGGAGGGCAGCCTATGGCAAAAGCCCTGATCGTTTCGGCGGGGAACAACGCCAATGAATATCTGGCGCGGCATATCGGAGAGCTGGGCTATACCCGCCCCACGATTGTCGCCAGCGGCGGCGAAGCGCGCCGCCGCATGGATACCAACGACTTTGAGGTCGTCATCATCAACACGCCCCTGCCCGATGAGTTCGGCCACGAGCTGGGCACCGACGCCGTGGAAAAGACCGACGCAGGCGTCATCCTTCTGGCCAAGACCGGCACCGCGGAGCAGATCGCGGATAAACTGCAGGATTTCGGCGTGCTTGTGCTGGCCAAGCCGTTCACCGGCGCACAGTTCCGGCAGGCCGTGCAGATCGCGGCCAGCAGCTACAAGCGCCTGGCCGTGCTGCGGACCGAGAACGCAAAGCTGCTGGACAAAATCGCCCAGCTGCGGCTGGTGGACCGCGCAAAGTGCTATTTGATTGAGAAAAAAGGCTACACCGAGACCGACGCCCACCGCCTGATCGAAAAGCGCGCCATGGACACCCGCATGAGCCGCGGCGAGGTCGCGCAGGAGATTTTGGAGGATGAGGAGGAGGAATAAGCCAAGTTGCCTTCCCCCGCGGGGGAAGGTGGCCGAGGCCCCGCCCGAGGCCGGATGAGGGGCGAGTGTGCCGCAATTACCCATTCACGAGATGCAATGGCAAGCCCTGCCCTCATCAGCCGCCTGCGGGCGGCAGCTTTCCCCGAGGGGGAAGCCTTAGAGACGCAAAAAAGAGGACGCTTTCGCGCCCTCTTTTTTATTTACAGATACCCATACTTCTTTCTCCCTCTCACAACAAATCCTCCGGTGCATACCAGCGCCATGGCCTCGGCGGCAACTACCGCAAGCCAGATGCCGTCCACGCCGATGATAAGCGGCAGGGTCAGGATGGACACGACCTGGAACAGCAGCGTGCGCAGGAAGGAGATAGCCGCCGACACTGTGCCGTTGTTCAGCGCCGTGAAGAACGCTGAGCCGAAGATGTTGAAGCCTGACAGGATAAAACTGATGCAGTACAGCTTCATGCCGTGGGTCGTCAGTGCCAGCAGCCCCGCATCGTAGCCGACGAAGATTTTGGCCAGCGGCTCGGCCAGCAGCTCACTGGAAGTCAGCATTGCCACACCGGCCACCGCAATGATGCCCGCACTTTTGCGCAGCAGGTTTTTCAGTTCGTCCTTATTGTCCGCGCCGAAGTGGTAGCTGACAATGGGCGCTGTGCCCTGAGAATAGCCGATGAACACCGCCGCGAACACAAAGCCCACATACATAAGCACGCCGTAGGCCGCAACGCCGTCCGCGCCGAACAGCTTGAGCAGCTGCATGTTGTACAGCGCACCGACCAGCGACATCGAGATATTCGTCATCAGCTCGCTGATGCCGTTGGTGCAGGCTTTGAACAGCTCCCGCAGGCTGAACAGCGGCTTTGTGAGATACAGGCGGCAGCCGGGACGGCGCTTAGCAAAGTAGAAAATGGGCGCCACACCGCCGACCATCTGGCTGATGACCGTCGCCGACGCCGCACCGGCCAGCCCAAGACCCGCCACGCCGACGAGCACGAAGTCCAGCACCATGTTGGTCGCGCCCGCCGCCACCGTGAAGAACAGGCCCAGCTTGGGCTTTTCCGCGGCAATAAAGAAGCTCTGGAACAGATATTGCAGCATGAACGCCGTTTGGAATGTCAGCAAAATGCGGCCGTACAGCAGACAGCTGGACAGCAGCTCGGGCGTTGCGCCCAGCAGCAGCGCCACGGGCCGCAGCAGTGCCAGGCCGATGGCGCTGAAAATCGCGCCGATGCCCACAGTCGCAACGGCCAGCATACTGAACAGCCGGTTTGCGCGCTTCTCATCGCCCATGCCCAGCGTCATGGCGACCAGCGCACTGCCGCCCGTGCCGATCATAAAGCCGAGGCAGCCCAGCATCTGGAGATAGGGGTAAATGAGGTTCAGCGCCGTGAACGCCGTTTTGCCCGCGCAGTTCGAGACAAAGAAGCCGTCCACAATCGTGTAGATCGACGTGAAGATCATCATGATAATGGGCGACGCCGTGAATTTCAGCAGCCGCCCCGTGGTAAAGTGGTCGGACAGCTGGATCTGGTTTGATTTTGACATAAATGCTCCTGTTTTTGCGCGTTTTCAAAGGCTTCCCCCGCGGGGGAAGCTGTCGCCGAAGGCGACTGATGAGGGCAAAGTTTGCCGTTATATCCCTTTAGCGGGAAATTCCGGCAGGTTCACCCTCATCCGGCCTCGGGCGGGGCCTCGGCCACCTTCCCCCTCAGGGGAAGGCGCTTATCGTTTCAAACTCCCGCTGCAGGCATTCCAGATGCCGCTGCGCCAGACGGTGCATTTCCTCGGCGCTTGCAAGGCCAAAGGCGCGGATGGCCTTTTCCTCGGCGGCGATGACCGGCACGACGGTGCGCTCGGCCAGCGCACGGCCCTCGGCGGTCAGGGTCACGATCTTTCCGCTGTGGGCTCCTTTTCCCGGGCAAAGCGCCAGCAGGCCCTTTTTGACCATGGCCGCCACGGCGGAGTTCAGCGTCTGCTTGGGGATGCCCCAGTCCGCCGCAATGCGGTTCTGGGTCAGCGGCTCGCACGACGTCACCAGCGCATACAGCGTCCAGAACGCTGCGTCCGACAGGCTGCGCCGCCGCGTGGTACAAGGCGTTGCACTCATTGAACTGGCGGTTCGTTTTGTCCAGCAGGGCGCGGGCCTGGGATTTCTTTTCTTACATTCTCTTTCCTCTTTAAAATCCGATTTCGGATTCCAGTATAGTCCGAAATCGGATTTATGTCAAGTGTCGAATTTTGATGTTGCTTTTTGTGCAGCTTTCACATTGTCTGCACCCGCCGCGGATATTATAATGAAAGAAAAGCAAAGGAGGCTTTCCCCATGTACCAAGCCGCACAAAACCGCTATCAGGTCATCCCCTACCGCCGCTGCGGGGCCAGCGGCCTTATGCTGCCCGCTGTCTCGCTGGGGCTGTGGCATAATTTCGGTGACACCGCCCCGTATGAGAATATGCGCGCGCTCTGCCGCACGGCGTTTGACCACGGCATCACCCACTTTGACCTTGCCAACAACTACGGCCCTGAGCCGGGCGCTGCCGAGCGGAATTTTGGTAAAATTCTGCGGGACGACCTCGGCGTCTACCGCGACGAGCTGATCATCTCCACCAAGGCCGGTTACCTGATGTGGGACGGCCCCTACGGCGACTGGGGCAGCCGCAAGTATCTGCTGGCCAGCCTGGACCGGAGCCTGCAGCGCATGGGGCTGGACTATGTGGATATTTTCTACCACCACCGCATGGACCCCAACACCCCGATGGAGGAGACGATGGGCGCACTGGCGCAGGCCGTGCGCAGCGGCAAGGCGCTGTACGCCGGTCTGTCCAACTACGACGGCCCGACGCTGGAAAAGGCCGCGGCCATTCTGGACGAGCTGCATGTACCGTTCGTCATCAACCAGAACCGGTATTCGATCTTTGACCGCACGATTGAGCACAACGGGTTAAAGGATACCGCTGCGAAGCTGCACAAGGGCATCATCACCTTCAGCCCGCTGGCGCAGGGGCTTTTGACGGACCGCTATCTGCACGGCATCCCCGCCGACAGCCGCGTCCAGACCGACGGGCGGTTCTTGAAGGAGAAGGACATCACGCCGGAGCGCCTTGCGCAGATCCGCGCCCTGAACGACCTTGCCCGGCAGCGCGGTCAGACCCTGGCCGAGATGGCCCTTGCCTGGCTGCTGCACCACGACGAGGTCACAACGGTTCTGATCGGTGCCTCCAAAACGCAGCAAATTCTGGACAACATCAAGGCCGTGGAGCACACGACGTTCACGCCCGACGAGTTGGCCGCGATCGACAGGATCAGCAAGTAAATTCTATTTACGCACAATAAACCGCCGCCCGCCGGGGAAGTTTTCCACGACGGGCGGCGGTTGTTGTTGAAAAATGGGTTTGCGGGATGTACGCCCGCGGTTCGCCACTGTAGGGGGCGGCAGCGATTTCCCGTAGGGGCGGATTCTATATCCGCCCGGGGTGGTTCCCGCAGACGGGCGCTTTCGTCAGGCCGCGGGCCGGGCATGCCCGGCCCCTACAGAGTTGCAATAGTCTCGGGAGGGATGACCTTTTTGCGGACGTCTGCCATAGCGGGAAGGTTCGCGGTTCGCCACTGTAGGGGGCGGCGTCCCCGACGCCCCGCGGCGGGGTGAGGGTACCCCGCCCCACATACAAACCGCAAAAGGGGCGGCAGCGAATTCCCGTAGGGGCGGATTCTATATCCGCCCGGGGTGGTTCCCGCAGACGGACACTTTCGGCAGGCCGCGGGCCGGGCATGCCCGGCCCCTACAGGGTTGCAATAGTCCCGGGAGGGATGACCTTTTTGCGGACGTCTGCCATAGCGGGAAAGTTCACGGCTTGCCACTGTAGGGGGCGGCGTCCCCGACGCCCCGCGGCGGGGTGAGGGCACCCCGCCCTACATACAAACCGCAAAAGGGGCGGCAGCGGTTTCCCGTGGCCGTGATGCTGCGATTTTTTTGCGCGAAGCACAAAAAAATCCCCCACCGTCCGGAGCAGAGAACGATGGGGGCAAAACGCAATAAGCAGACCGCTAAAAAGGCGCAGAGCAAAACGCCAAAACGGAGGCGCAGCCTGTTATTGGCAGGAACCGCACCGGAGAGGCAAACAGCCGGTTGACGGTTCGAGGTTGGTTATGGTTAGTAGACGCTAACCACGCATATACTTTACCATATTGCAGCAGTGATGTCAAGCATTTTCCCAAAATAATTCCCAGGGCAACACCGCACAATTCCCGCCTAACGGCTTAAGCACCGCTCCGGCGGCTGCGGCACGGCATCTGCGTTGCCAAAATGCTCGATAATACACAAAGTATTATCTGCGCTTTTGGCTTAGCAGCTGCCGCACCTCGCTCGCCGTATCGGCACTTAGAATTATGCGGTATTGCCCCAGTATTTTTGTAGAAATTACTTTGCGGTGCTGCCCTTGGGTGCATCGGGATAATCGCGCACATGCAAAAGCTGCTCCGCGGTTTCGACCTCCTCCGCCGTGGGTACGCGCACGCCGTCCAGCGGGTACGGGATACCGAGGTTCTGCCACTTGAACAGTCCCAGCGTGTGGTAAGGCAGAATTTCTACGCGGCGCACGGTGGGCAGCGTTTTAATAAAGGCATCCAGTTGCCGCAGGCCGTCGGCGTCATCGGTCAGGCCGGGGACCAGCACATGCCGGACCCAGAGGTCCACGCCCCTGGCCGCCACATACTGTGCCATGGCCAGAATGTTTTTGTTGCTGTGGCCGGTCAGTTTTTTGTGCTTCTCGTCGTCAATTTCCTTTAAATCTAAAATGACGAGGTCGGTGTTTTCCAGCAGACGGTCAAAGCGGGCCATCCATTCGGCGTTGTCGGGCGCAAAGGGCTGGGCGCTGGTGTCCAGCGCGGTCTGTACCTTTTTGGCGCGGGCCAGACGGAACACCTCGCTGACAAAGTCCAACTGCAAAAGCGGTTCGCCGCCGCTGATGGTCAGCCCGCCGTTGCCGCGCCAGTAGTTGCGGTAGCGGTAGGCGGCAGTAAATGCCTCCTGCGGGGTGCTGGCGGTGTCCTTCGTAAACGCCCAGGTCTCGGGGTTATGGCAGTATTGGCAGCGCATGGCGCAGCCCTGCAAAAAGATGATATACCGCACGCCCGGCCCGTCGACCAGACCGAAGGTTTCAACAGAATGGATGTAGCCTAGAGTTTCGGACATAAGTTTGCCTCCGTTTATCGGGAAAATGAATTGGTAGGGAGCGGCGTCCTCGACGCCCCGCGGCTGCCGCACACGTCCCGGGAGGGATAAATCCCTCCCCTACGCATTCCTTTTGCGGGCGCTCGTAGGGCGACCAGCCCTCTGGCCGCCGCAGAGGGGTCAAGACCCCTCCCTACAATGCAATTTGAAAAGGGGTGCTGTAAAACGTGAACGGGCAGCTTGCGCAAACCTGCGGGCCGGGCATGCCCGGCCCCTACCGGGTGGTATAACACAGTATACCACAAAAAGGCCCGCAGCCGCGGCTGCGGGCCCTATTCTGCTTACAAAATTACAGGACCTTGTGGCAGGTACGTGCGATAACGTCGAGCTGCTGCTCCTTGGTCAGGTCGATGAACTTGACCGCGTAGCCGGAGACACGGATGGTGAAGTTGGCGTACTCCTCCTTCTCGGGGTGCTCCATGGCGTCCAGCAGCTTTTCCACGCCAAAGACGTTGACGTTCAGGTGGTGGGCACCCTGGTCAAAGTAGCCGTCCATGACCTGCACCAGGTTGGTGACGCGCTCGCCCTCGCTGTGGCCCAGGGCATCGGGGTTGATGGTCTGGGTGTTGGAGATGCCGTCCAGTGCCCAGTGGTAGGGCAGCTTGGCAACGGAGTTCAGGGACGCCAGCAGGCCGTGGGTCTCGGCGCCGTAGCTCGGGTTGCCGCCGGGGGCAAACGGGGTGTACGCCTTGCGGCCATCGGGCATAGCGCCGGTGGCCTTGCCGTAGACGACGTTGGAGGTGATGGTCAGGATAGAGGTAGTGGCCTCGGAGTTGCGGTAGGTGTGGCGGCGCTTGATCTTCTCGAGGAAGCTGCGCAGCAGCTCGACGGCGATGTCATCGGCGCGGTCATCATCGTTGCCGTACTTCGGGAAGTCGCCCTCGATCTCGTAATCGGTAACGAGGCCCTGCTCGTTGCGGATGCACTTGACCTTGGCGTACTTGATGGCGGACAGGGAGTCGACCACATGGCTGAAGCCGGCAATGCCGGTAGCGAAGGTGCGGCGGACATCGGTGTCGATCAGGGCCATCTCGGCAGCCTCATAGTAGTACTTGTCGTGCATATACTGGATGAGGTTCAGGATGTTGACATACAGCCCGGCCAGCCAGTCCATCATGACGTCGTACTTGGCCGTGACCTCGCCGTAGTCGAGGTACTCGGCGGTGATGGGGGCGTAAGCGGGGCCGACCTGCTCGCCGAGCTTCTCATCGACGCCGCCGTTGATGGCGTAAAGCAGGCACTTGGCGAGGTTCGCACGTGCGCCGAAGAACTGCATCTCCTTGCCGGTCTGGGTGGCGGAAACGCAGCAGCAGATGGAGTAGTCATCGCCCCAGACAGGCTTCATGACGTCGTCGTTCTCATACTGGACGCTGGACGTGTCGATGGAGATTTTAGACGCATAGTCCTTGAAGGTCTTGGGCAGGGCGCTGGAATACAGCACCGTCATGTTCGGCTCGGGGGCGGGGCCCATGTTCTCGAGCGTATGCAGGAAGCGGAAGTCGTTCTTGGTGACCATGGAGCGGCCATCCATGCCGATGCCGCCGACCTCGAGGGTCGCCCAGACGGGGTCGCCGCTGAACAGCTGGTTGTAGCTGGGGATGCGGGCGAACTTGACCATACGGAACTTCATGACCATGTGGTCGATCAGCTCCTGGGCCTCGCTCTCGGTCAGGGTGCCGTTGTCCAGATCACGCTGGATGTAGATGTCCAGGAAGGTGGACACACGGCCAACGGACATGGCAGCGCCGTTCTGGGTCTTGATGGCGGCCAGATAGCCGAAGTACAGCCACTGGACGGCCTCTTTTGCGTTGGCGGCGGGCTGGGAGATGTCGAAGCCGTAGGCAGCAGCCATCTCCTTCATGCCCTTCAGGGCGGAGATCTGCATAGAGATCTCCTCGCGCTGGCGGACGACCTCCTCGGTCATCGTGCCGTCGCCGCAGTTGGCAAAGTCGTTCTGCTTGGCCTTGATGAGGTAGTCGATGCCGTACAGCGCCACGCGGCGGTAGTCGCCGACGATACGGCCGCGGCCATAGGTGTCGGGCAGGCCGGTGACGATGTGGCTGTGGCGGGCCTTCTTCATCTCGGGGGTGTAGGCATCGAACACGGCCTGATTATGGGTGCGGGTGTACTTGGTGAAAATCTCATGCAGCTTCTCGCTGGGCTGGTAGCCGTAGGTGGTGCAGGCCTGCTCCGCCATCTTGATGCCGCCGTAGGGCATGAAGGCGCGCTTCAGGGGCTTATCGGTCTGCAGGCCGACGACCTTCTCGAGGTCCTTCAGCTCGGGGTCGATGTAGCCGGGGCCGTAGGCGGTCAGGCCGGAGACGACCTCGGTCTCCATGTCCAGCACGCCGCCCTTGGCACGCTCGGCCTTCTGCAGCTTCTGCAGCGCGCCCCACAGCTTGTTGGTAGCGTCGGTAGGACCGGCGAGGAAACTCTCATCGCCGTCATAAGGGGTGTAGTTCTTCTGGATGAAGTCACGAGTGTTGACTTCCTCTTTCCAAATGCGGCCTTCAAAGCCTTCCCACTGTTTGAAATCTGTCATTGTGCACCTCTTTTAATGTATGGACCGCCGGGCGTATTTCGCCCGGCTTTGAGTATTATACCAGAATTACAGGGCTTTGTGTGTTGTTTGGGCAACAGTTTTTGAGTTGTAGGGGCGGATGCTATCATCCGCCCGCGGCATTTTCTCTCCTATCTCCTCCCCAGCCCTTACTTTTTAATGTTAAACGCCCCAAATCCCGGATACTGCGCGGCGCCGCCAAGCTCCTCCTCGATGCGGAGAAGCTGGTTGTACTTGGCGACGCGCTCGCTGCGGCTGGGGGCGCCGGTCTTGATCTGGCAGGTGTTCAGCGCAACGGCCAGGTCGGCAATCGTGGTGTCCTCGGTCTCGCCGGAGCGGTGGGACGCAATGGCGGTGTAACCGGCCTTGTGCGCCATCTTGATGGCCTCCAGCGTCTCGGAAACAGAGCCGATCTGGTTCAGCTTGATGAGGATCGAGTTGCCGCAGCCCAAGCGAATGCCCTTGGACAGGCGCTCGGTGTTCGTGACGAACAGGTCGTCGCCGACCAGCTGGACCTTGCCGCCCAGCTCCTTCGTCATGTGCTGCCAGCCCTCCCAGTCTTCCTCGTCGAGGCCGTCCTCGATGGAGTAGATGGGATACTTCTCGACCAGCTGCTTCCAGTGCTCGACCAGCTCCTCACTGGTAAAGACCTTGCCGCACTTGGGCAGCTTATACTCGCCCTTTTTGCTGCCCTTCCACTCGCTGGAGGCAGCATCCATGGCCAGCACAAAATCCCTGCCGGGCAGGTAGCCGGCCTTCTCGATGGCCTCAAGGATATACTGAATGGCCTCCTCGTCGCTGGCAAGGTCGGGTGCAAAGCCGCCCTCGTCACCGACGGAGGTGGCCAGACCCTTGGATTTCAGCAGCGCCTGCAGGGCGTGGAACACCTCGGTGCACCAGCGCAGACCCTCCTTGAAGCTGGGCGCACCGGCGGGCATGATCATGAATTCCTGCACGTCCACGGTGTTGGCCGCATGCGCGCCGCCGTTCAGGATGTTCATCATGGGCACGGGCAGCTTGTTGCCGGACACGCCGCCCAAGAAGCGGTACAGGCGCACATCCAGCGAGATGGCCGCCGCGCGGGCCGCCGCGATGGAAACCGCCAGAATGGCGTTTGCACCGAGGTTGGACTTATCCTTGGTGCCGTCGGCCTTCAGCATAGCGGCGTCCACGGCGTAGATGTCGGAGGCATCCATGCCGGCAAGAACCTCGTTGATGGTGGTGTTGATGTTCTCAACAGCCTTGCTGACGCCCTTGCCGCCGAAGCGGCTCTTGTCGCCGTCGCGCAGCTCCAGAGCCTCAAATTCACCGGTGGACGCACCGCTGGGGGCAGCACCGCGGCCAATCGTGCCGTCGGCCAGCCATACCTCTGCCTCGACGGTGGGGTTGCCGCGGGAGTCGATGATCTCGCGGCCAATGACCTTCTCAATTTCCAGATAGCTCATGGTACAAAGTCCTTTCTCTATAAACTGCTTTTTCAGTATGCCCGGAATGGGATAAAGCGATACTTCAAGGTTAGCGCAAGCTAACCAATGACAAGATAGCATAGACTAACCGCTTTTGTCAAGAGGGAGAAATAAACACCCGTTCGGCACAGTGGGCAGCGGAAATGCGGGGCAGCTACAGACTGTCGAAACACTCTTGTAGGGGCGAGCATTGCTCGCCCGTGCCCGTTTGCCTTGCAAGAAACTATCCCGGAAAATGCGTTGCTGCGGTAAGCTGGCGGGCGACCAATGGTCGCCCCTACACACGCAACAAGGCAAAAATACATTTTTTTGACAGTCTGAACCCGAAATATTTCGGGCAACCGCACAGTTCTCTCCCCCACCGCCTGCGGGCGGAGCCCCCTCGCAGAGGGGGCCAAGGGGTAAACACACCTTTTTCGACAGTCTGAGGGGCGGGATGTATCCCTCCCGAAATGTTTCCGCCGGCGCCCCCCTCCACAGCGTAGTGTGCCCCCACCTCTCTCCTAACTCCTCTCTTGACAAATCTCCCTTCTTGCAGTAAGATAGTTTACGCTAACTGTTAGAGTATACTAACCTTTGGCGATCCTATCACGGAAAGGAGCCGCGGTCCATGGCAAACCAACCGCAGCAGCCGGACACCGCGCTGCACAACGCAAGCCATCTGATGCAATATCATGACCTGATCGAGAGCATCGTCGCCGCCCTGGACGCGCGCGATGCCTATACAGCCAGTCACTCTGACCGGGTGGCGGACATGGTGCTTGTGCTCGCCGCCGCCCTCGGCCTGGACGAGGACGAGACGACCCGCATCCACATGGCCGCCCACCTGCACGACATCGGCAAGATCGCCGTGCCGGATTCCGTCCTGCGCAAGGCCGGGCCGCTGACCCGGCCCGAATGGGAGGAAATGCGCCGCCATCCCGTGACCGGGTATGAAATCCTGCGCAAAATCGACGATTTCAAAGAAATCGCCATACTGGTGCGCCATCACCATGAGCGGTGGGATGGCCGCGGCTACCCGGACGGGCTGTCAGGGCATGACATCCCGCCGGGGTCGCGCGTCATTGCCGTGGCGGACTCCATTGATGCGATGATGAGCAGCCGCAGCTACCGCCCCGCCATGACCAGCGCTGCCTGCCGCCGCGAGATCGAAAAAAACAGCGGCATCATGTATGACCCCCGCGTGGCCGCCGCCGCGCTGGAACACTGGGACGAGCTGGTCAGCCGCTATGCCGGGGCCGACACGCCCCGCACGCCCTACTTTGACCGTTTGCAGCTGGAGCACACCCGCCAGGCGCACGATTATCTGCTGACCCACCAGGGCAGCCGCATCACCCTGCCCGAGCTGGCCGCAAAATTTCACCTGTCCCAAAGCTCGCTGAAGATCTGCTTCAAGGCACTGTACGGCGTGCCGGTGGCCAGTTATCTGCGCGGGCTGCGGATGGACACCGCCGCCCGGCTTTTGCAGGAGAGCGACCTGCCCGTGGCCGAGATCGCGCACCGCGTCGGCTATGAGGACCCCAGCCGCTTTGCCGCGGCCTTCCGCCGCCACACAGGCCGCCGCCCCACCGAGCTGCGGCGGGTGGCGTGCCCGACGGCAAGCAGCCACACCGCGTAAGATTTTCTTGGCCCCCTCTGCGAGGGGGCCAAGGAGACTTTTGGCGAAAAAATCCATTCTGCACACCGTATGCCTTTTCAGTCTACCCCAGTCGTGGCTAACCGTTGTAGAATTATGTGTAAACCTTACAGGTTCGCCCGATGGGGCACATTTTATACACCATCGCAAGCATATTACAGTAAAGGGGATTTGAACTATGAATTGGGCAAAGATCGGTCTGTTTGCAGGCGGCGCTCTGTTTGGCTCCGCCGGTATTGAGATTCTGACCAGCAAGGATGCGAAGAAGCTGTATACCCAGTGCACCGCCGCTGTCCTGCGCATGAAGGACCAGGTCATGAAGACCGCCACCACCCTGCAGGAGAACTGCGGCGACATCCTGGCCGACGCCAAGGAGATCAACGAGCAGCGCGCCGCCGAGGATGACGCCGTTCTGGAGGACACCGCCGAGGAGAAGGCTGAGTAAGTTTTCGCTGCTGCAAAAGCCTTCCCCGCGGGCGGGGAAGGTGGCCGAGCAAAGCGAGGTCGGATGAGGTGCGTGTTCGCCGCAGCCACCCGTTCACGGGATACTGCGGAACAGTCCGCCCTCATCAGCCGCCGTTGGCGGCAGCTTCCCCCTCGGGGGAAGCCTTTTTTATTTACCGGGAGAGTAATTATGAAATGGAATATTCTGCATGAGAGCCGCGGGCGCATCCGCCTGCATCTCCGTAAGCCGCGGATGTCGCTGGCCGAGGCGGACCAGCTGCAGGACTATCTGACCAACCTGCCCGGCGTGCGCACCGCCGCCGTGTATGAGCGCACCTGCGACGTCGTCATCGTCTATACCGAGAGCCGCGCCGGTATCGTCAGGGGCCTGGCAGCCTTCCGCTTTGACACGGAGGCCCTGGCCGAGGTGCCCGCCAACAGCCCCCGCGCCGTCAACCGCGAATATCAGGAAAAGCTCGTCAATATGACGATCTTCCACCTTGCGCGCAAGCTGTTCCTGCCCGCGCCGCTGCGCATGGTCTACACGCTGGTGCGCAGCGTGCCCTATATTTTCCGCGGTCTGCGGTGCGTTTTCCGCCGCAAGCTCGAGGTCGAGGTCCTCGACGCGCTGTCCATCGGCGTGTCGATGCTGCGCGGCGATTTCGGCACGGCAGGCTCCGTCATGTTCCTGCTGCGCCTGGGCGAGCTGCTGGAGGAATGGACCCGCAAGAAATCGCTGGGCGACCTGGCCCGCTGCATGTCGCTGAACGTGGACCGCGTCTGGCAGCAGACCGCCGAGGGCGAGGTCCTTGTGCCGATCTCGCAGGTGTGCGCGGGCGACGCCATCGTCGTACACACCGGCAGCGTCATCCCGCTGGACGGCAGGGTGCTGGACGGCGAGGCCAGCGTCAACCAGGCGTCCCTGACCGGCGAGGCCGAGCCCGTCCGCAAGAGCGAGGGGGCCGTCGTCTACGCGGGCACTGTCGTCGAGGAGGGCCAGATCACCGTGACCGTCGAGCAGCAGGCCGGCAACGGACGCTACGACCAGATCGTCAAAATGATCGAGAACTCCGAGAAGCTGAAATCCGCCAGCGAGACCCGCGCCGCCGCGCTGGCCGACAAGCTGGTCCCGTACAGCCTGCTGGGCACCGCCGTGACCTACGCGCTGACCCGCAACGCGACCCGTGCGATCTCGATCCTGATGGTCGATTTTTCCTGTGCGCTCAAGCTGTCGATGCCGCTGGCCGTGCTGTCCGCCATGCGTGAGTGCGGCAGCTACCATATCACGGTCAAGGGCGGCAAGTATCTGGAGGCTCTGGCCAACGCCGATACCATCGTCTTTGACAAGACCGGCACGCTGACCCACGCGACGCCCACCGTTGTGCAGGTCGTGCCGTTTGGCACCCGCACCGAGGACGAGGTTTTACAGATCGCGGCCTGTCTGGAGGAGCACTACCCCCACTCGATGGCGAACGCCGTCGTGCAGACCGCCGCCGCAAAGGGCATCCGCCACGACGAGATGCACAGCGAGGTGCAGTATGTCGTCGCCCACGGCATTGCCAGCCAGATCGGCGGCGAGAAGGCCGTTATCGGCAGCCAGCACTTTGTCTTTGAGGACGAGGGCTGCTGCATTCCGACGAGCGAGTGCGGCAAATTTGACGCACTGCCGCCGGAATATTCCCACCTGTATCTGGCCATCGGCGGTGTGCTGGCCGGTGTCATCTGCATTGCCGACCCGCTGCGCGAGGAAGCCTCCGAGGTTTTGAAACAGCTGCGCGGCCTTGGCATCCGCAAGGCCGTCATGATGACCGGCGACAATGACCGCACCGCGTCGGTCATTGCGAAGCAGGTCGGCGTGGACCACTACTACGCCGAGGTCCTGCCCGAGGACAAGGCCAACTTTGTCGAGCAGGAGAAGGCCGCCGGACACACCGTCATCATGCTGGGCGACGGCATCAACGACTCCCCCGCCCTGTCCGCCGCCGACGTCGGCATTGCCATCAGCGACGGCGCGGCCATTGCCCGGGAAATCGCCGACGTCACGATTGCCGCCGACAGCCTGCGCGAGCTGGTGATCTTGAAGTCCATCGCCAACGGCCTGCAGAAGCGCACCGAGAGCAACTACCGCTTTATCATGAGCTTCAACAGCACCCTCATCGTCCTGGGCGCCATGGGCATCCTGCCCCCGGCCACGTCCGCGCTTTTGCATAATGCGTCCACGCTGGGTGTCAGCTTGAAAAGCATGACGAATCTGCTGGATTGAGACAAGGCAGCGGCGTAGGGGCCGGACATGTCCGGCCCGCAGCTTTCCCGCATACGCCCGTCTGCCATACACCGCCGGGCCGGGCATGCCCGGCCCCTACCGCATATTTTCGCTGCCGCCCCCTCGCCGGGGCGGCTTTTTTCATTTTTACGTCAATTTTACACGCTCCCCTCTTGCCAGGCGCATAAATATTTTGTATAATTAAATTTGTCTGTACTATTGTTTCAACGTATAAGCGAGGTTTTCAAATGCTGACAAAATACCTGAGTGTGTTCTTGATTTCGATGGTCCCCCTGATCGAGCTGCGCGGCGCGATCCCCGTGGGCGTGGCCATGGGCCTGCCGCTGTGGCAGGTGTACGTCATCGCCATCATCGGCAATATGCTCCCCGTGCCGTTCATCTTCTTCTTTGCCCGCAAGGTGCTGGAGTGGGGTGCGGATAAGCCGGTCATCGGCAAGTTCTTCACCTTCTGCCTCGAAAAAGGCCACAAGGGCGGCGCGAAGCTGAAGGCCACGGCGGGCCGCGGCCTGCCGTGGGCGCTGCTGCTGTTCGTCGGCATTCCGCTGCCCGGCACGGGCGCGTGGACCGGCACGCTGGCCGCCAGCCTTTTGGACATGGACTTTAAGTCCAGCGTCCGTGCCTGCATGGGCGGCGTGCTGCTGGCAGGCTGCATCATGGGTGCGCTGAGTGTGCTGGGTGTCTCCGCCTTCGGCGCTGTCGCAGCGTGATGCCCCAAAATTATCGTCCCGGGCTGGATGTGGTGCGGCTGGCCGCGCTGCTGCCCGTGCTGTGCTACCACTATTGCATCGAGGCCGCACGCCTGGGCTTTGCCGTGCCAACGGCGCTGATTGGCCGCGGCATGGCCGACTGGGTCGAGGTCGGGCTGGCGTGGTTTTTCCTGCTGTCCGGTGCGGCGCTCTGCCTGCAATGGCAGGGACGGTTTGACGCCCGGCGCTACTTTGTGGGCCGCGCCGCCGCGACCTACCCGGCGTTCTGGCTGGGGTTTGGCGCGCTGTTCCTGTACGGCGAGGTCCTGCACGGCAACAACGCCGATATTCCACGCTGGCGTGTGATTTTTTCAGTGCTGGGGCTGGATGGGTATTTAGCGCCCGTGACGGTCACTTTCTACAAAATCGGTGAGTGGTTTTTGGGCGTTATCCTGATTTTGTATCTCGTGTTCCCGCTGCTGCTCCGGTGCATGGAGACCGCAGCGCACCGCCGGGTGCTGGCACTCTGCATGGCGGTGCTGGCCGTTGTCTGGCCGCTCGTCTGCCCCGCTCCGTGGGAGGCCGGGCATACGGTACTGGGCCGCCTGCCCGCGTTTGCGCTGGGGGTGTGGTTCGGCACGCTGCTGAAAAAGAACGCGCTGCCGTCCTATCGGCTGTATATCGGGCTTGCGGTCTGCCCTCTTTTGTGGGTGGACGAAGTGCCGCGTCTGGCCGTGCTGTTGGTGCTGGCGTCGGTGCTGTTCTGGGCAGTCTATGCCGCCGGGCAGCACGTACCCGCACCGCTTTGCCCCGCCCTGCGGCGGCTGGCGGGCTGGTGCTACGGCGTGTACTTGGTGCATCATGTCCTGCTGACGCTGGTATTCCTGCCGTTTGTGCAGGGGCACGGCCTGCCGCTGGCCGGGATGTTCCCGGTGTATCTCGCCGCCAGCTTTGTGCCGGCGGCGGTGCTGACGGCAATGAGCAGACCGGTGAGCAAGGCAGTCAAAAAATTGGCATAAAAAATCGGACGCACAGCTTTTTACGGCTGTGCGTCTGTTTTTGTATTCATAAGGGCAGATTCTGTATCCGCCCCTGCCTGTCTGCCAATGGCGCGGCTTCGCGGGCATTTTCCTCTTACTGCCGCGCCTGCAAAGCTGCCAGCAGCGGCGGGATGAGCTGCTTCTTGCGGCTGACGACACCGGGCAGTTTGGCTATGTTCCCCTCCGGCTCGACGTGGAAGGCATCGCGGATGATCTCCTCGGCGTTGTGGCCGTAGAACATCAGATCGGTGCTCTGGGTCTTCATGTCGGTGAACATGTAGAAGATCAGCGGCAGACCCTCGCGGCGGCTCGCCTCGGGCAGGAACGGCTGCACAAGCGCCTCGGCGGCGGCGCGGGACTTGTCGGTCATGTAGGTGGACTGGCCGACGCCGAACTTGACGTCGCCGCGGCTGAACGCCTTGAAGTCCGAGCTGAACACATCCTCCGCCGTGCGGCCCGTCAGGTCGGCACCTGCCTCAAACATCTGCTCGGCGTAGGACTGGATGTCCTCGCCCGCCAGCGCGGCCAGCGCCCTGGCGGCGGCTTCGTCCTGCGGGGTGGACGTCGGAGAGCGGAACACCAGCGTATCGGACAGAATGGCCGACAGCAGCAGACCCGCGATCTCGCGGCTGGGCGTCAGGCCCTGCTCGCCGTACATCTGGTACAAAATCGTGGCCGTGCAGCCCACCGGAACATTGCGGAAATAGACCGGGCCGGTGGTCTCCAGACTGCCGATGCGGTGATGGTCGATGATCTCCAGAATGTCCGCCTGCTCCAGACCGTCCACGGCCTGGGTGCGCTCATTGTGGTCAACGAGAATGACCTGCTTGCGGTGCAGGTTCAACAGGTTACGGCGGCTGACGACGCCGCAGTACTTGCCGTTCTCATCCAGAATCGGGAAATAGCGGTGACGCACGCTGGCCATAACCTTTTTGGCGTCCTCAATCGGCGTATTTACGCTGAATTTCAGCAATTCCTTCGTGCGCATAAAGTGGCGCACCGGCGCTGCGGTGGAGATGAGCCGCGCGGCGGCGTAGGTATCGTAGGGGGTCGCCAGCACGGCGCAGCCCTTTTCCTGCGCACGTGCCACGATGGTGCGCGGCACCGCGGAGCCGCAGCAGACAACGATGGCCTGCGCGCCGCAGTCGATGGCGCACATCTGGGTCTCGTACCGGTTGGAGACCAGCACAAGGTCGCCGGGCTTGACCAGCTCCTCCATGATTTCCGGGCTGGTGCCGATGCAGATATTGCCGCTGTCAATGTGGGCGTCGGCGCTGCCGACCACCAGCTCAGCCTCCAGCGTTTCCAGCAGGTTCGTGCAGCGGGTGTTGGCCGCGGCCAGCACTGCCGTGTCGAACAGGTCCATGTTCGCGTCGGCAATGTCCTTGATGGTGATAAGCCCCTGCAGCTCGTTGTCGCCGTCCACGATGCAGAGCGTGTCTATCTCGACGTCGCGCATCAGGTTCCAGGCCGCGCGCAGGCTCATCTCGCCGTCGATGCCCGCCTGCTTGCGGATGTCGATGTCCTTGATCTGCGGGCTGACGTCGGTGCAAAGCCGCGGCGGCTCCACGCCGAAGTGCTGCAGAACGAACCGCGTTTCCCGGTTCACATGTCCGGCGCGGCGGGCCTCATACAGGCCGGTCAGGCTGCCGCGGTTTTTCAGCCAGGCATACGCCAGTGCGGAGCAGATCGAGTCCGTGTCCGGGTTCTGGTGGCCGATGATGTTGATGTGGCGTACCGTGTTGTTTGCCATAGTGGTTCTCCCTCGTATACTTTGTTTCCCTCATCTTCGCGTCCTTGCCTCCCTCTGGGAGGGAGGTGCCCCGAAGGGGCGGAGGGAGAGAACCTTGCCATTGCCCGAAGCCTTCTCACCTGGCCAGGCTCTCTCCCCCACCCGCTGCGGCGGGAGCCCCCTCCCAGAGGGGGCCAAGGAGAATGTAAAGCCGTATGGTTTAATTAGTGTAAAATATCACTATAATAATCCATATTATAGCACACATTTTTGCGTTTTGCGATTCTTGACAAATACCACATTATAGCGTATTATAAAATAGTATGTGGATATTGGGGCTTTACCCCTGCAAATATCAGTATATCGGCATTTTCAATTTGAGAGGGAACGTATATGATTCAGGAAAATCTCCGCAACGTCGCGATCATCGCGCACGTCGACCACGGCAAAACCACTCTGGTCGACCAGATGCTGAAGCAGTCCGGTGCTTTCCGTGCCAACCAGCAGGTGGCCGAGCGCGTCATGGACTCCGGCGACATCGAGCGTGAGCGCGGCATCACGATTCTGGCCAAGAACTGCTCCTGCGAGTACAACGGCGTCAAGATCAACATCGTCGACACCCCGGGCCACGCCGACTTCGGCGGCGAGGTCGAGCGCGTGCTGAAGATGGTCAACGGCGTTCTGCTGCTGGTCGATGCAGCCGAGGGCTGCATGCCCCAGACCCGTTTTGTTCTGCAGAAGGCTCTGCAGCAGAACCTGTCTCTGGTCATCGCCGTCAACAAGATCGACCGTCCCGATGCCCGCATTGCCGAGGTCATCGACGAGATTTTGGAGCTGCTGATGGACCTGGGCGCTACCGACGAGCAGCTGGACAGCCCGATGGTGTTCTGCTCCGGGCGCAACGGCACGGCCAGCTACGACTGGACCGACCCTGCCTCCGGCACGGACCTGAAGCCCCTGTTTGACACTATCCTGAAATATGTGCAGCCGCCGGAGGGCGAGCCCGACGAGCCGCTGCAGATGCTGGTCTCCAGCGTTGACTACAACGACTTCGTGGGCCGCATGGGCGTTGGCCGCGTGCAGAACGGCGTCATCAAGGTCGGCAGCCCGATCCAGGTCTGCGACTGGCACAACCCCGACGTACACATGAGCGGCCGCATCACCAAGCTGTTCGACTTCAAGGCCAATGGCCGTGAGCCGATCGAGAGCGCCCAGGCCGGCGACATCGTCGCATTTGCGGGTCTGCCCGATATTTCCATCGGCAACACGATCTGCGACCCCAGCAAGGTGCAGCCCCTGCCCTTCGTCAAGATCAACGATCCCACGGTGGAAATGACCTTCTCGGTCAACGATTCCCCGTTTGCCGGCAAGGAGGGCAAGTACGTCACCTCCCGCCAGATCCGTGACCGCCTGATGCGCGAGCTGCTGAAGGACGTCGCCCTGAAGGTCGAGGATTCCGCCACGAACGATTCCTTCCGCGTCATGGGCCGCGGCGAAATGCACCTGTCCATCCTGATCGAGACGATGCGCCGCGAAGGCTATGAGCTGCAGGTCAGCCCCCCGCACGTTCTGACCCACGAGGAGAACGGCAAGGTCATGGAGCCTATGGAGCGCGTTGTCGTCGACGTGCCCGAGACCTATCAGGGCAACGTCATGACCGCTCTGGGCGCCCGCAAGGCCATCCTGATGAACATGCAGATGATGAACAGCCGCTCCCGCATCGAGTTCCGTATGCCCAGCCGCGGCCTGTTCGGCTATCGCAGCCAGTTCCTGACCGACACCCACGGCGAGGGCATCATGAACACGATCTTCGACGGCTACGAGGAATGGTGCGGCGACATCCAGACCCGCTCCACCGGCTCCCTCATCAGCTTTGATACCGGCGACGCCGTCACCTACGGCCTGTTCAACGCCCAGCAGCGCGGCACCCTGATCGTCAACGCAGGCGAGAAGGTCTACGCCGGTGAGGTCGTCGGCTACACCCCGACGGGCGAGGACATCACGGTCAACGTCTGCAAGACGAAGCACCTGACCAACACCCGCGCATCCGGCAGCGACGACGCCCTGCGTCTGGTGCCTGTCTCCAAGTTCAGCCTCGAGGGCTGCCTTGAGTTCCTGGCGCCCGACGAGCTGCTGGAAGTCACCCCCGAGAACCTGCGCATCCGCAAGCGCATCCTGGATCACGACCTGCGCATGAAGGCCGCCAGCAAGAAGAATAAGTAATTTATTCGCATAAAAACGAGCCGTCCCGACGATTGGGGCGGCTCGTTTTGATTTTGTCGAGTTGCAGGGGCCGGGCATGCCCGGCCCGCAGGTTTCCCGCAAGCACCCGTTTACCGAACACAGCCGCCAGTGTGTGCGCCATACAAATACACTTGACTTTACATTAAATTCATAGTATAGTAAATAAGTCGCCCGCATTGCGGCGGGGATTTTGGATGTAAAAGTTATGGGGGTCAGTATGGCGGCATTTACTACGTTTATTGAGCAGTTCAGCGATGTTCTGTGGAACTCGCTGCTGCTGTTTTTGCTGGTCGGCACGGGCGTGTACTTTACCGTGCGGCTGCGCGGCGTGCAGGTGCGCCGCTTTGGCGAGGGCTTCCGCCGTGTGTTCGGCGGCTTTACGCTGCGCGGCAAAAAGGCGGACGCCGAGGGCATGAGCAGCTTTCAGGCGCTGACGACGGCCATTGCGGCGCAGGTCGGCACCGGCAACATCACGGGCTGTGCCACGGCGCTGGTCAGCGGCGGCCCGGGCGCGCTGTTCTGGACCTGGGTGTCGGCGTTTTTCGGCATGGCGACCATTTACGCCGAGGCCGTGCTGGCGCAGCACTACAAGACCACGGTGAACGGCCATGTCACGGGCGGCCCGGCGTACTATATCCGCGCCGCGTTCAAGGGCAAGGTCGGCAAGGTGCTGGCCACGGTGTTCTCGGTGCTCATCATTCTGGCGCTGGGCTTCATGGGCAACATGGTGCAGTCCAACTCCATCGGTGATGCGTTCCACAACGCCTTTGGCCTGAACCGGCTGGCGGTGGGCGTCGTGGTGGCGGCCATTGCGGCGTTTATCTTCCTGGGCGGCGTGCAGAGAATTGCCGCTGTAACGGAAAAAATTGTGCCGATCATGGCGGCATTTTACATTCTGGGCTGCATCGTCATTCTGGTCATCAACGCCAAGGCGCTGCCCGGCGCGCTGGCGCAGGTGTTTGTGCTGGCGTTTGAGCCGCAGGCCATGGCGGGCGGCATTGCAGGCGTGACCGTGCAGCAGTCCATGCGTTTCGGCGTAGCCCGCGGCCTGTTCTCCAACGAGGCGGGCCTTGGCTCGACGCCCCACGCCCACGCGCTGGCCAAGGTCGAGCGCCCGCAGGACCAGGGCGCTGTGGCGATCCTGGGCGTGTTCGTTGACACGTTCGTTGTGCTGACGCTGACCGGCCTGGTGCTGATCACGTCCGGCCTGATCCCGCAGGGCATGACCGGCACGGTGCTGACCCAGGCTGCCTTCAGCCAGGCGTTCGGCGGCTTTGGGCCGATCTTCATCGCGGTGTGCATGTTCTTTTTCGCGTTTTCGACGATCATCGGCTGGTATTTCTTCGGCCAGTCGAACTTCAAGGCGCTGTTCGGCGAAAAGCTGCTGCCGGTGTACAGCATCATTGTAGTTGCGTTCATTCTGGTCGGCTCGACCCTGAAGGTCGATCTGGTCTGGGCGCTGGCCGACCTGTTCAACGGCCTGATGGCCGTGCCGAACCTGCTGGCCCTGCTGGCGCTGGCCGGCGTGGTTGTGGCGATTGACCGGAAGTAATTTTTACGAGACGGGGATTTGTTCCTTTTCTTAGAAGAAAAGGAACTAAAAAAATAACCTGCCTGCGAGAGGTCGCAGGCAGGTTATTTTTATTGGGGGCAGGGCGGTTATGCAAAGGCCCTGTGGCTTGCCGCCCTACGATGCAAAGGATACGGGGTGGTAATGGCAGGGTTGCGGGCCGGGAATGCCCGGTCCCTACAGGGTGGCGTGGATGAGTTGCGGGCGAAGGCCCGCCCCACGGAATGTGGTAAAGTGGGATGTAGGGCGGCCTGCCCCCAGGCCGCCGCGGACGTTTGCGGTAATGAGAAGCCCTGCGGATTGTGTTGTAGGGGGCGGCGTCCCCGACGCCCCGCGGAGGTGCGGGGTTGTGAGCGTGGGCCCACGGTTGAGCGGAGCGAAATCGGGGAGCGAACAATGTTTGCCCCTGCAGGGCAAACAACCGCATGAGCGGGCCAGCTTTGCTGGCTGACGGCGCTCGTTGTGCGCCGTCAAGCGGTCAAGACCCCTCCCTACGATGCAAAGGATACAGGGTGGTAATGGCGAGGCTGCGGGCCGGGCATGCCCGGCCCCTACAGACTGCCGTAAACGGGTCGCGGACGAGAGGGGCGAGGGAGGGCGGCAGCCCGGCCCCTTTCGCGTGCGGAGGTTGCCCGGGAATGGGCGGCCACGCACAGCCCGTCGGAATCCCCCAGTCCGCTAACGCGGCCAGCCCCCTTTGACAAGGGGGCCTCCACCTCCCCCCTGCGGGGGTTCGGGGGAACTCCCGACTCAAAAGTGGAGGAAGGGCCGATGGCGTTAAGAACGGACAGTAATACTGCGTCCGTTTAGCCATCGGCCCTTCCGACTTCCTTATTGGGGTTCTTAGGGGCGTGCAGCCCCTAAGTCGCGGGTCCCGCTTGGCGGCGCACAACGAGCGCCGCCAGTTTGCTTCGCAAACACGCTCTTGCGGTTGATTGCCCCGCGGGGGCAATCATTGTGCGCTCCCCAGTTTCGCTGCGCTCAACTGTGGCCCCACGCGCACAACCCCGCACCGCGTCGAAACAGCGGCAGTTTTCTTTGGTTCTTTCTTTTGCTGCCAAAAGAAAGAACAAGTTCCCGGGAGGCTGCCGCTAATCCTTTAGCCGATAACCTCTCCGTGCCGCACAACCTTCAAAATATCCAGCTTATCATCGACCAGCACGACGTTGCCGTAGCGGCCTGCGTCGAGACTGCCGTAATCGGCATCAATGCCGATGCTGCGGGCGGGGTTCAGGGTCGCGGCGCGGACGGCACTCTCAAGGGGCACGCCCATGTCGAGGACCGCACGCTTCATGCAGTCAAACAGACAGGTCGCGCTGCCCGCAATCGTGCCGGGCTGCTCGGTCAGCGTCGCGCGGGGTCCGCGCACCGTGACGGCCTGGCCGCCCAGACTGTACTGGCCGTCAGGCAGACCGCAGGCCATCATGCTGTCCGCAATCAAAATCACACGATCCGCCCCGAAGGTGTTGAAGGTGAACCGCACCATCGCCGGGTGAATATGGACGTTGTCGGTGATCAGCTCGACCTCGGCACCATCCTCCAGCGCGGCAATGATCGGCCCTGGCGCACGGTGGGTGATGCCCGGCATCGCGTTGTACAGGTGGGTCATGTGGGATGCACCCGCCGCAAACGCAGCCTTGGCCGTATCGTAATCGGTGCAGGTGTGGGCAATCGAAATGCGCACCTCATCGCGGCATTCCTTGATGAAATCCAGATTGCCCGGCTCCTCGGGGGCGACGTCAACCAATTTGATCAGCCCGCCGCTGCGCGCCTGCAGGCGGCGGAACATGCCCGCGTCGGCGGCCATGACGTACTTCGGGTTCTGCGCACCAACCTTCTTGGGGCTGATGTACGGCCCCTCCATGTTGATGCCGACCAGATCCGCGCCGCGCTCGTTCTTGTGGGCCGCGGCCACGTCCATGATGCCGTTCAGGATCTCCTCGCTGAACGTCATGGTTGCGGGGCAGATGGCCAGCACGCCCTTGCTCGCCTCAAAATCAGCGATGGCCTGCAGGCCGGCCTCGTCGGCGTCGCAGAAATCGTGGCCGACTGCGCCGTGGAAATGGATGTCCACCAGACCCGGCAGCGCATAGGCACCGCCCGCGTCAATGACATTCTCGCCCTCCTGCGGGGCCGCGCCAAAGACGATGCGGCCATCGCGGATGATGAGGTCCTTTTCCACAAAGCGGCAGCCGTCGCTGTAGACTTTTGCATTTTTGATAATCATTGCAGTGTTCCTCCGCAAATCAGATCTCGCTCAGGGCTTCCTCGTCGCCGACCAGAATGAAGTCGGGGTGCATCTGCAGGATGCTGGCGGGGACCTCCGGCGTGACGGGGCCGAAGAACGCCTTTTTGACGATGTCGGCCTTGCCCTTGCCGTTGGCGACCATCAGGACCTTGCGGGCCTGCATGATCGTCTTGATGCCCATGGTGTAGGCCTGCTTGGGGACCAGGTCGGCGTTGCCGTCGAAGAAGCGCTTGTTGGCCTCGATGGTCTCCTCCTTCAGGTCAACGCAGTGGGTGCCCAGCTCGAATGCCTCGTTCGGCTCATTGAAGCCGATGTGGCCGTCGTTGCCGATGCCCAGCAGCTGCAGGTCAACGCCGCCCACATTGTGAATGACCGCGTCATAGCGGGCGCACTCGGCGTCGGCGTCCATGTTGGTGCCGTCCGGCAGGTTGATGGCCTCGGGACGGATGTTGACATGGTCAAACAGGTTGCGGTGCATGAAGCTCCAGTAGCTCTCGGGGTGCTCCTTGGGCAGGCCGCGGTACTCGTCCAGGTTGACCGTCGTGACCTCGGAGAAGTCGATGTCGCCCTTGTTGTACCACTCGACCAGCTGCTTGTAGGTGCCCACGGGCGTACCGCCGGTGGCCAGGCCCAGCACGCAGTTGGGCTTCATGATGACCTGGGCCGAGATGATGTTGGCGGCCTTGCGGGACATGTCGTAGTAATCTTTTGCACGGATGATCTTCATAAGAAAATACCTCCTGATTTTTCGGGGTGCGTTGCCCCAGTTTTCCTATTCTTCATTATACCACGCCATGGGGCGGGATACTATGACCGGTTTATGTGATTTGTACCAAGATTTTGTACCGCTTTTGCAGCAAATCACAGAAAAAGCCGCGGACGGGCTGATCGCCCGCCCGCGGCGGAGTTGATAAAGGGAACCAGACCTTTATCCGGTGATGCCTGTTTTTACAGCATCTTCTTCAGCTCGTCGTAGACGAACTGGACCTTGGGTCCGATAACGACCTGGCAGGCAGTCTTGCTGGGGCGGATAACGCCGGCAGCACCAGCAGCCTTGACGGCCTTCTCGTTGACAGCAGTGCTGTCCTTGACCTCGAAGCGCAGACGAGTGGCGCAGTAGTCAACGTTGGCAACATTGTCCTTGCCGCCGACAGCAGCCAGAACGCCGGAGGCGATGGCGGTGAAGTCGTTGTTGGCGAGGGTGATGTTGGCCTCAGCAGCTTCGGCATCCTCGTCCTCACGGCCGGGGGTCTTCAGGTCGAACTTGACGATAGCGAACTTGAAGACCAGATAGAAGACAACGAAAGCGGCGATGCCCAGAGGGATGATCATCCAGGTCTTAGCATGTGCGGGCAGGCTGGCGGAGAAGATCAGGTCGGTAGCACCGGCGGAGAAGCAGAAGCCTGCGCGGAAGCCGGAGTAGTAGGTGATGATGGTGAAGATGCCGTACAGAGCAGCATAGACAACATACAGGGGGAAGCAGAGGAACATGAAGCCGAACTCGAACGGCTCGGTAACGCCGCAGACGAAAGCGCAGATAGCAGCGGAAACAACCAGACCGATAGCAGCCTTCTTGTTCTTGGCAGTCTGGACCATGGCCAGAGCAGCACCGGCAATACCGAACATCATGCAGGGGAAGAAGCCGGACATGTACATGCCGAGGTCCCAATTGACACCATTCTGACCGGTGACATCGCCAGCCCAGTAGTGGCTCAGGTCGCCCAGACCGATGGTGTCGAACCAGAACACGTTGTTCAGAGCGTGATGCAGGCCGGTGGGGATCAGCAGACGGTTCAGGAAAGCGTAGATGCCGGCGCCGATGCCGCTCATCTTGGCAATGCCGTTGCCGAGGGCAACCAGAGCGCCGAAGATGATGGGCCAGACGAACAGCAGAACAACGGAAACCACGATGGAAACAACGGCGGTCACGATAGCAACGCTGCGCTTGCCGCTGAAGAATGCCAGCCAGTCAGGCAGCTGGGTGTTCTTGAACTTGTTGTAGCAGGCAGCACCGATGATGGCGGCCAGGATGCCGATGAAGGAGTTGCCGGCGATCTTGCTGAAAGCAATGTAATCGACGGTGCCTTCCTCCAGCGTGCGGACAGCGCCGACAACGCCGGGGCTGAGCAGCTGCTGCATCATCAGGAAGCTGACCAGACCGGCCAGACCGGCAGTGCCGTCGTGGTCGTCAGACAGACCCACGGCAGCGCCGATGGCGAACAGCCATGCCATGTTGTCGATCAGGGCGCCGCCGGCCTTGATCAGCAGGAAACCTACGGTGTAAGCAGCACCGGAGGTCGGGCCCTCGGCACCCATAACGGCGGGAGCCAGAGCGTAACCAATGCCCATCAGGATACCACAGACGGGCAGAGCAGCTACGGGAAGCATTAAGGCTTTACCGAGCTTCTGCAGATACTTCATCATAAAAGCATTCCTCCAAAAATTGTGAGTGGGTCTCTCCCAACTCGGCGCCGGGCCGTCTGGTTCCGCAGCCGCGACACTTTGTTAATCTCATATTAACATATTCTCCACAAAAAAGAAAGTGATTTTAGCAAAATTGTCGAAAAGCCGAAAAACCAACGGTTTCTTTGTGCAATATTCAAACACGCCATTGATTTTTGCCCAAATTTCTTTGAAAATTTAACTTTTTGGGAAAGTTATTTTCATAACGGGATGAATCTACACCTCGGCTACGTCCTTCGTCGCTACCACATTCACGCCGGTCCCGGCTGCATCGGGCAGCAGGACCTGACCGATGTGTACGGGGGCTGGCACCACGACGCTTTTCAGCGCGCGGACAACGTCAAAAATTTTCTCCTTCGGGATGTCGCTGCGGGTCTTGCAGCTCACGGCGGGCAGGGTGCCGCCGGTAACGCGCACCGTTGTGGTCACAATGCGCGTCGGGGCGGTGACCTCCCTGCGGGCGTAGGCGTCGCCGCGCGGGCAGGTGTTGCCCTGCACAGTGACCACCGCGCCGCCGTCCAGCGTCACAGTCAGCGGGCAGCCCATCGGGCAGCCGATGCAGATCAGTTCACGTTTTTCCATCGTCAGCCCTCCTCCAACGTTACCGTCACGGCGTCGCCCGGGCCGCGCAGGAGCTCGGCCTTCAGCCGCACAGTCTCCATCTCGCCGGGGGCCAGCACGGGCCGCTTGCGGCTGTAGATGCAGTCTGTACCGCGGTACACCGCGATTTTTTTATTTTTGTACACGCCGCCCACGCGGAACCGCAGCGTCACGGTATCCCCCGCGCAGTCGGGGCGGATGGTGGTCGGCACGGTGTAACGCACGCCGTTTTCGCACCGCACGGGCAGGGTGCGGCCCGCCGCGGCCCCGCCGCCCGCAATGTATGCCGCCGCGTGCTCACCTGCCGCCGCGGCCTCCTCCGACACATAATCCACCAGGTCATGCACATGCAGCACGTTGCCCGCGGCAAAGACGCCGGGCAGGTTCGTTTCCAGGCTCTCATTGACTGCCGGGCCGCCGGTGACGGGGTTCAGCGCCACGCCCGCAGCGCGGCTCAGCTCGTTTTCAGGCAGCAATCCGCAGGAAAGCAGCAGCGTGTCGCAGTCGTAGTGTTCCTCGGTGCCGGGGACGGGTTTTCCGTTTTCGACCCGCGCCAGTGTGATGCCGGTCACGCGCTCCTTGCCCTGAATGTCCACTACCGTGTGGCTCAATTTCAGCGGAATGCCAAAATCATCGAGGCACTGCACAATATTGCGCTTTAAGCCGCCGGAGTACGGCATCAGCTCCGCCACGCAGAGCACCTTTGCCCCCTCCAGCGTCATGCGGCGTGCCATGATAAGGCCGATGTCGCCGCTGCCCAGAATCACGACCCGCCGCCCGGGCAGGCAGCCCTCCATGTTGACGAGCCGCTGCGCCGTGCCCGCGGTGAAGATGCCCGCGGGCCGGTAGCCCGGAATGTTCAGCGCGCCGCGCGGGCGCTCACGGCAGCCCATGGCCAGAATGACCGCCTTGGGGTGCAGTTGAAACAGTCCGTCGGTCTTGTTCATGGCGGTGACGGTTTTGTCCGCCGCCAGATCCAGCACCATCGTGTTGAGCTTGTATTCAATTCCCAATTCGCGTACCTGCGTCACAAACCGTGCCGCGTACTCGGGGCCTGTCAGCTCCTCTTTAAAGGTATGCAGGCCGAAGCCATTGTGGATGCACTGGTTCAGAATGCCGCCCAGCTCACTGTCGCGCTCCAGGATCAGGATGTCCTGCACGCCGCTTTTGCGTGCGGCCACCGCCGCGGCCAGCCCCGCCGGGCCGCCGCCGATAATGACCAGATCAACGTTTTTCATGGCAGACGCCCCCTTTCACAGGCTATCCTTGTTCGTGCCGACGATGATTTTGGACGCACCGCCGGACTTGGTGATCTCGCTCTGCGGCACGCCCAGCTCCCGCGCCAGAATCTCCATGACGCGCGGGCTGCAGAAGCCCGCCTGGCAGCGGCCCATGCCCACGCGGGTGCGCCGCTTGACGCCGTCCAGACTGCGTGCGCCGGGCGTGCGGCGGATGGCGTCGATGATCTCGCCCTCGGTCACGCTCTCGCACCGGCATATAATCTGCCCGTAGGCCGGGTTTTGTCGGATAAGCTCCGCCCGCGCTGCAAGATCCAGTGCTTTGGGGTCCAGAATGCCCCTGCGCGTCGGGTCAAAATCGGGCTTATTGTGTAAGTGCAGACTGCCGCGCACGATGTCCGCGACCATCGCACCGATGGCCGGGGCGCTGGACAGGCCGGGCGACTCGATGGCCGCGCAGTCCACAAAGCCGGGCGCGATCTCGCCGATAAAGAAGTCGTGCCGCGCCTCGTGGGCGCGCAGACCCGCGAAGCTCGTGATGGTCTGGCGCAGCGGAATGTCCTTGACCGCGAGGCCGGATTTTTCCCGCACCTCGTCCAGGCCCGCCGCCGTCGTGGCCGTGGCCTCCTTGTCGTCCACGTCGATAGCCGTCGGCCCGACCAGCAGATTGCCGTGCACCGTGGGCGTTACCAGCACGCCCTTGCCGTATTTGCCCGGCAGCTGGAATACCGTGTGCCGCACATGCTGCCCCGCCGTGTGGTCAAGCAGGAAGTAATCTCCCCGCCGGGCCGTGATGGTCATGGGGTGCGCCGCGTCGGCCATATTGTGCAGCGTGTCGGCGTAAACGCCCGCCGCATTGACGATGCAGCGTGTTTCCAGCGTGCCGTGGTCGGTCTCGACGGCCCACCCGGTTCCGCCGCCGTCCAGCGGGTGCAGGCCCGTAACCTTGGTGTCAAACCGAAACTGCACACCGTTTTTGGCGGCGTTCTCCGCCAACGCAAACGTCAGGCCGAACGGGCAGACGATGCCGCCCGTGGGCGCCCACAGTGCGGCGACGGCGGCGTCCGAGATGTTCGGCTCCATTCCCACCAGCTCGTCCCGTTCTATGATGCGCAGCCCCTCCACGCCGTTGGCGATGCCGTTTTCATAGAGCTTTTGCAGCGCGGGGCGGTCCTCGTCGCTCAGGCAGACGACAAGGCTGCCGCACCGGTCGTAGGCAAAATCCAGCTCCTTCGCAAGGGCCGGCATCCGGCGGCTGCCCTCGACGTTGAGCTTGGCCATCAGGCTGCCGTGGGCCGCGTCGTACCCGGCGTGGACAATGGCGCTGTTGGCCTTGGACGTGCCGCAGCAGACGTCCTCCTCCTTCTCTACTACAAGAATTTTCGCGTCATACCGCGAAAGCTCCCGCGCACAGGCGCACCCGGACACGCCCGCGCCGATAATGATGATGTCGTACATATTGATACCTCGTGTTGTTTGTGCAATCGGAATGGCTTCCCCCTTGGGGCTGCGCCCGCAGGCGCGTGTCGGAGCTCAACCGCCGTAGGCGGCTCTCAGCGCGGAGACTGAAGCTGTCAGCGGCCCCGCCCGCTGACTGATGAGGGGCAGCCTTGCCACTATTACCCGTTTACGGCCTGTCGCGGCAAGCTCTCCCCTCATCCGGCCCTGCGGGGCCACCTTCCCCCCAAGGGGAAGGCTTTAGGGGCCTTACTCCTCCTTCGCCCAGCCGTAACTGCACCGCACCGCCTTATTCCAGCCCTTCAGCCGTCTGGTGCGCTCGTCGTCGGGGATGCCCGGCATAAACTCACGGTCCACCGACCAGTTTTGCAGCACGTCCTCGGTGCTGCTCCAATAGCCGACGGCCAGCCCGGCCAGATACGCCGCGCCCAGCGCCGTCGTTTCCACGCAGCAGGGGCGCTTGACCGGCAGGTTGCTGATGTCCGCCATCGTCTGCAGTAAGTAATTGTTCGCGCACGCGCCGCCGTCCACCTTGAGCGCCGTCAGGTCTATGCCGGAGTCCGCCTGCATGGCGGCCAGCACATCGTTGATCTGGTAGCACAGGCTGTCCAGCGTCGCGCGGATGATGTGGTTCTTGTTCACGCCGCGGGTCAGGCCCACGATGGTGCCGCGGGCGTACTGGTCCCAGTGCGGCGCACCCAGACCGGTGAACGCAGGCACGACGTAGCAGCCGTTCGTGTCCCTGACCTTCTGCGCCATGTACTCGCTGTCGCGGGCGTCCTCCAGCAGATGCAGCTCGTCCCGCAGCCACTGGATAGCTGCGCCCGCCACAAAAATCGAACCTTCCAGCGCGTAATTTACTCTTCCGTCCAGTCCCCACGCCACGGTGGTGACCAGCCCGTTTTGGGAGAATACCGGCTTCTCACCGGTGTTCATCAGCAGAAAGCCGCCCGTGCCGAAGGTGCTTTTGGCCTCGCCCCTGGTAAAGCAGGTCTGGCCGAACAGCGCGGCCTGCTGGTCGCCCGCTGCCCCCGCGATCTTGATCTCGCCGCCGAAGTGCATCGGGTCGGCGTACTCGTAGAACTCGCTGTTGGGCACGGGACGCGGCAGCATACAGCGCGGTATATCGAGAATTTTCAGTATCTCGTCGTCCCAGTCCAGCGTGTGGATGTTGAACATCATCGTCCGGCTGGCGTTGGAGTAGTCGGTCACGTGGATCTTGCCGCAGGTCAGCTTCCAGATGAGCCACGTCTCCACCGTGCCGAACAGCAGGTCGCCGCGCTCGGCACGCGCGCGCACGCCGGGCACGTTGTCCAGGATCCACTTGAGCTTTGTGGCCGAGAAGTAGGCGTCGATGACCAGCCCGGTCTTTTGCCGGATCAGGTCGGTCAGGCCGCGGGCTTTCAGCTCGTCGCAGTACTCGCTTGTGCGGCGGCACTGCCAGACAATGGCGTGGTAGACCGGCTCGCCAGTGTCACGGTCCCAGACGATGGTCGTCTCGCGCTGGTTCGTGATGCCGATGGCGGCGATGTCCTCCGCCGACGCGCCGACCTCGTTCATGGCCGACAGCGCCACGCCGAGCTGGGTCGTCCAGATCTCGTTGGCGTCATGCTCGACCCAGCCGGGCTTGGGGAAATACTGGGTGAACTCCTTTTGCGCGACGCTGCACATCTCGCCCCTGGCGTTAAAAAGGATGCAGCGGTTGGACGTGGTGCCCGCGTCCAGCGCCATGATATATTTTTGCTTTGCCATCGCTGTTTCTCCTTTTACAGCAGAAAATCGATCTGTGTCTTTATTATACAGGATGTTCAGATTTTATGCGCGTGGCAAAACCGCCAAATTTTTCACCCTATTTTTGGCAGGGCTGGCGTTGGGCGGGGCAGGCACGGCATACCGGATGGTGCGGAGATGCCCCGTATAAGCTCGTATAAGCTATGAAAAAGACCGAAGCAGTACGCCCATGATTTCCGGGCACGCCGCTTCGGTCTTTTTATGGTTTTGTCTCAGGGGGCTTTTTCCGGCTCTTGGGCAGCTCCTCCGCCGCGGCAATCGCCACAGCGGTCACCTCCACCGCACCGGCCTCCAAAAGTGCCAGCGCACACGCCGACGCCGTCGCACCGGTTGTGATAATGTCATCGACCAGCAGCACCCGCCTGCCGGTCAGGTCTGTGCCGGGGCGGCAGCCAAACGCGCCCCTGGCGTTTTGCAGGCGCTGCTCGCGGGTAAGCTCCTTCTGCGGGCGGCCCCGGCGCTTGATGTACAGCGGTGTCTCCACCGGGACCCCCAGCACCGCGCCCAACCGGCGCGCCAGCAGCAGCGGCAGACCCGGCATACCGGGCAGCGGCTGGCGGGACGGCACCGGCACAATGCAGCTGTACAGCGGCAGCGCGTTCACACCCGCATACTGCGGCATTTTTCCGGGCTGCTTGGCCGGCAGTGCGCCGAACACCAGCACGGCCACACGGTCCGCCAGCTCCCGGGCATACCAAAAGCAGCCGCCCCGCTTGCAGCGCAAAACGGCTGTACGTACAATATCCTCGTAATAATACGCCGTGGCCGCCTCCCGCACGGCGTAAAAATCGTGTTCGCCCTCCGGCAGACGCGCCGGAATGTGCTGTAAGCGCATTTCCTCGGGCACGCAGGCCGGGCAAACCGTGCCCTGCAGTGCGTCCGGCCCCAGCAATGACCCGCAAAACGGACAGCGCCGCGGGAAAAGCAGGTCCGGCAGACGGCGCAGCTGCGCAAAATCCGTGCGCACTTAATAGAAGCCGCAGCCGTGCTTGCCGTTCTGCTTGACACGGTACAGCGCCTTGTCAGCATCCTTGAAGATGCTCTCGCCGGGGTTTGCGCGATCCGTAAAGGCCACGCCCACGCTCAGCGAGATGGCCGGCAGGTCGTCCGTCGGACAGTACAGCTGATTGTTGATCACCGTGATTTTCTCACTTATGGTATAACTCAATTCCTGATTCACATCCACCATGATAACGGCGAACTCGTCACCGCCGATGCGGCAGACATAGTCGACGCTGCGGAAGGTCGTTTGCAAGAGGTTTGCGACCTTTTTCAGGATCTCGTCACCCACCGCATGTCCGTAAGTGTCGTTGACATGTTTAAAAATGTCAACGTCACAGAGAATCATTGCAAACGGCTTCTCGCCGTTCTTATAGATATTCAGGATCTTTTCAAACGAACCGCGGTTCAGTGCGCCGGTCAGCGCGTCGTGCTCGGCCTCGTGGCGGATGATCTTCTGCGTCTCCTGGTTTTCGCGGTAGACTTCGTTGTAGGTCAGTGCCAGGTTCTGCAATTCTGCCGCGCCCACCACCGGGAAGATCTCCCCGCGCCGGATGCTCTGACCGTAGTCCATCAGCGGTTTTACCACCAAATGGCGCGTTATCATGCAGATTTCCAGCATGAGCAGTACCAGCAGCGCCGCGCACAGCTCAATTTTACGGTACACGCCGGTGAAAACGGCCTCGGCTCCGCTCTGACGGCTGCGCGTCAGGGCTGTCAGGCTGTCCATGCTCTCGGTAATTTTTTCGTTCACATCATCGCGCATATTTTGATATTGGTCGTTACAAACCAACTGCTGTGCCTTGCGCATCTTCTCGCTGTCCGTCATCGTTATGTCACTGTCATGCAGCGAGACAGACCGGATTTCCGTCGGCCAGCTCGACTCGTCCGCCAGCGTGGCCTGCGCCACAAGCCGCATGGCATACCGATCCGTATAGCTCAGATTTTGCGACGTTGTCATGGCGGATTTCAGCAGCGTGAAAGCATCGGTGTCGCCGTAATGCTCTGCAAAGTACTCTAAAGCGTTCTCGCGGCGCCGGGTCGTGTTCAGCTCCTCAAAGTAGTTGTCCATGTACTCCCGCTGACCGGTGGCGGTGTACATCCGCACCTGCTCGATCAGGTAGTCCGACCCGCTTTGCAGCTGCCGGGCCAGTGTCTCGCACTGGATGTAATCGTCCGTGGCGGTCTGCATTTGAGCCAACTCCCCCGTGCCCTGCACCGCGAACGCGACGAGCACCACCGCCAACACCAGCGTGGCGACAATATCAAAGATGCTCACCCGCTGTATCCTAATCTTTTTCAACACCCGGCCCGCTTTCCAACCAGAATTTTTATAATATTTCCGATTATTTTGTATAGTATATATAGATATAGTATACAAAAAGTCAAATCTGATTGCAACTTTATTCGTTTGGCACAATCGACAAATTTGGGGCAGGATTTTTGGCAGTACCTCTTGCCGCCGCCGTCGTCTGCGTTTTTCAAATCGAATTATAATATCACATTATTCACAAATAATGTATAAATTATTTGGCATCCCCCACAATTGACGCAGCATCGTTATGTGCATATACTTTATTTGTACGGTTTTATACTGATGCGGGAGGCGTGCGCTATGGCCCGGTTCTGTGATTCCAACCAAAAGAGAGGGGTTACCCTCGTTGAACTGATCGTTGTCCTGGTCATCCTGGCCGTATTGGCAGCGCTTTTGGTCCCGTCCCTGACCGGCTATATCGACAAAGCCGTTGAAAAGCGCATCATGCTCCAGGCTCGCTCCCTCATGACCGCCGCTCAAGCGACAATTGATGAGGCGTATGCGAAAGGCGAATTGCCCATCGACGACAATGGCGGGTTTGAACAGCTCAATGTGGATACAGCCCATAAACTTGCCAAACAAATCATAGAGTTATCTGAACTGGACACACAATGTCAGTGGCAGTTTTCGCTGGCAGACGCAGACGCTGATTTTCCTACCGGCAAAATTGCTATCCTGCAATTTTGCAACGGCGAGCATTACATTGTTTATCGCATCACACCCGGAAAGCCCGCTAGGAGAAATCCCGCCGGCTGGAGCCGTGTACAAAAAGCCACCAGTCTGCCGGAATGGCTCCCCCGCGACGGCTTGCTTTTCCTTAAATCCTCTGACTATGATCCTGATAGATATCATCCATAGTTGGGCAAAGCCTGACTGGTTGGTATTGTACCAACAAACCGCCATTGAGGAATTGGCGAGCCTTTTTTGACAGTCCTCTCCCCTTCTGCTATAATTGGCTCTTGATTGTCGCCTCCAAATTATGAGGGAGGTGAACGCTTGAGTTTTCAGGAAATAATTTTGCTGCTTACTTTTATTGGCAGCTGCATATATGCCACCGTTTCTCTTACAATAAAAGTTCTTGCATTTCTCCTACAAAACAAAAAGAGCCGCTGACTTGGGTTGAAGTCAACGGCAAAACGAAAGCACTCACACAAAGCGGCAATCATTATGAAAAAAGCCTTACGTTTCCGTAAGGCTTTTTTTGGTGCACCATCGGGGACTCGAACCCAGGACCCACTGATTAAGAGTCAGTTGCTCTACCAACTGAGCTAATGGTGCTTATAAAAGAGAAGCCGGCATCTACCTATTTTC
>ERZ1673748.613-NODE-613-length-46701-cov-14.032264_pt1 | contig 46701 bp, 35 predicted proteins | sample MGYA00580196_ERZ1673748 | MGnify/ENA primary metagenome ERZ1673748 (study PRJEB41218, sample SAMN15661796) | gut metagenome | host: Homo sapiens | place: Canada: London | collected 2015-08-20/2019-03-30 | study: EMG produced TPA metagenomics assembly of...
ACCTGCTGTGCGCTCCCTGCTTCGCTGCTATGGGCGCCATCAAGCGCGAGATGAATAACGGCAAGTGGACGGCCATCGCCATTGGTTACATGTGTGCTCTGGCTTACTGCTCTGCGCTGGTGGTGTATCAGCTGGGCGGCCTTATCACCGGCGAGGTGCACTTCGGCCTGTTCACCGTGGTGGCTGTTGTGGTGCTGGCAGCGTTTATCTACCTGATGGTGCGCCCCAACAAGTACGCAAATAACAACGAAGTCAAGCTGGATACTTCCCGTATCTGATAGAAACGAAAGGGTGTGTGCTGTATGACGGAATTTATTGCAACAAACTTTAATCTGCCCACCATCATCGTGGCAGCGCTGGTGTTCGGCGCGCTGGGCTGGGTCGTATGGCACACCCACAAGCACGGCGACGGCTGTAGCTGCGGCGGCGATTGCAGCCACTGCAAGGGCTGCCACTGAGCACTGAACGGAACACTGAACCGCAAAGGAGCGCGGGCTGAAACTCTCGGCTCGCGCTCCTTTTTTAAGTGAAATAAAGTTAGCTTATGATAACACCGGGCAGACCCCGGCGTGTAAAAAGGAGAGTGACCGGTATGCAGCTGACCGCAGCGCATCTGCGCTATCTGCTGGCCATCTACGAGGTAAGCCGCACCCATCTGGACATCAGCTCCCGCAGCATTGCGGAAAAGCTGGGGGTGACAAAACCCTCGGTGGTGCGCATTCTGAACCTGCTCATGGAGCAGGGCATGATCGTAAAGGAGTACTACGGTAAAATTTACCTGACCGACCGCGGCATCTGGGTGGCAAAGCGGGTGCAGCAGGAGCTGGACGCCATTCTGGCGCACTTCCCGCCGGTGAGCGGGGAGCTGACGGGCGAGGAGCAGTGGAACGCCGCCCTTGCCATGACCAGCGCTTTGCCCCAGCGCCTTTTTACCGCCGACTATGAGCGGATGGTGGAAGAGGAGGAAACTCCCTCCGTCAAAGCCTGACAGGGCTTGACTGAGAGGGTTCTCCCCGGCAAGGGCGACTGTTCAAAAGTCCCCTATGATACACAGGGGGTTTTGAACAACTAAAAAATAATGCGCAGAAAGGCGCAGCTTTCGGCGGCTTTTGAGCCTTGCAAGAAAACAAACAACGGATATACGCTATATCTCTAGTTGTTCAAAAAGCAGAGGGGGTTTTGAACAACTAGAAACGCTAACCGTACAAAAACGGTGGTTTTTGCCCTAGTTGTTCATCTTGAACAACTAGGAATAGGCATAGATACGTTAAAAAGTTCTAGCTGTTCAAAAGTCCATAGTAGTAATAGAGTTTTATAAAGGGGTTTTGAACATTCAGAAGCCCTGCGGTGCATCAAGCCAGCTGTATTTGCTGGTTCTGGTTTGTGATATCCGCAACCACAGAGGCTTCTTCCAGTTCTGGCTGATACCAATAGTTTTTGCGGTTGGGCTGATTTCCAATGTAGAGTGTTTTCAACCCCAGTGCTACGCGGGCGCGGCGTATGGTGCTTACCGAGATATCCCGCTCGGCGCACAGGCGGTACACCTCGCCCGCCTCTACCCAGCCCACAAAGGACAGCTGCTTTTCCAGCGCCTCGATGGCGTTGGCAAGGGCGGCAGAGGGGCGGCCATTGCCGGTGGCGGGGGTGCCCGCCTCCCGGATGATGGCGTCGGCGGTAAGGGTGCAGGGGCCGTCGTAGGCCACCGTGCCCTGCGGACAGATGCGGTAGCGCTGGCTTTCGCCGGGCTGACCAAGGCTGTTTTTGGCGTGGGCCACCACCCGCACCTCCGGGTGCTCCGGGTCCCGCCCGGCAATGAGGATGCTGCGGGCGGCGTTGCGGAAATCGCTGGAGCCAAGCAGACGGTCCAGCGCGCTGCATACCCCGGGGCCGGGCTTGCTCATGTGGCTGATGAGCAGCACCGCCATGTCCAGCTCCTTAGCAAGGGCACCCAGATGGTCCAGCAGCGGGCGCACCTGCTCGGCGCGGTTCATCTGCACCCCCTGCCCCAGATAGCTCTGGATGGGGTCGAACACCAGCAGCGCCGGGCGGTACACCCGGCACAGGGCGGCAAGCTCCTCGTCGCCCATGCTGTAACTGGCACCATCCTGAAAATACAGCCGGTCAAGGTCTGCCCCCATGGCCTCGGCGCGGGGACGCAGCACCTTGTTGGGGTCGTTCTCGGCGGTAAGGTAGAGCACGGTGGCGGGGGGCTGCGGCGGGTCGTCCGGCGCAAAGGCTGCGCCCCGGGTAAGCCGGGCGCACACGTCCAGCGCAAGGCTGGTCTTGCCCGCAGCGGACACGCCGCCCAGAATGCTTACCATGCCCCGGGGCAGGTAGGGCTGCACCAGATAGGCGGCGCGCTCCGGCGCAAAGGCGCTGGCGGGACGGATGCGGAACCGCCCGTGCCCGGCCTTCTGTTTGGCTTCGGCTTCGGCGCGCTGCTCCTCGGCAAGGCCTGCCTGCACATACTGCTGGCGGGCGTTTGCCACAAAGCCCTCGATATCCTGCCCCATGCGCGCCCCGCAGTCGGTGAACCAGCTCTCCACCCGGCCGGTGTCCCGCAGCTGACGGCTGTACAGCTGCCCCCGCAGCAGCCGCAGGGCTTCCTCGCGGCGGTCTTTGTCCAGCGTATACACCAGTGTGGCGGTGTAATCGCTGAGCAATTGGGCGTCCGGCGCGTGCTCCAGATGCTGGCACAGCTCCGTCCACACCTCGTGCTGGACGGCCTGCGCCTTGTCGTAGGCGGTACGGTACTTGTTTGCGTCCATGTAAAAAACCTCCTTTGGACATAAAGTATCTACCCTTATCCTAAGGCGATGGACGCGGAAAAACCAGTGTGTACTTTTTGAGGGCCAGAGGGTATTATTGCACGATGGATATACACACTGTAAATGCAAGCGCAGCCGCCGCAAAACAAAAACAAACGCAGCAGCGCATGGCAGCGCCCGCCGCGCGGAGAAACTCTGCCAAAAACTGGAAAAGTATTTCACCCCGCGTAATCCACCGAAAACGTGCGATTTTTGGGGGAGACAGCAAATGCCGGACAGCTTGCAGGCTGCCCGGCATGGTGCGTTGTGGCTATTTTTTGATCGCCCGCAGGATGCGGTTGGCGATGTACTTATGCCCGCTCACGGTGGGGTGGGCGTCGGTGGCGGTCATGGCAAAGGGGATGGGCACATAGGTCACATTCTCGTTCTGGGCGGCAAGGTTCTTGCTAAGGGCGTTCAGCCGCCGGAACAGCTGTGTCCACTCCGGCAGCAGGGGCACAGGGTTCGTGTAGCCCAAAAGGATGATCTGCGCGTCCGGGTTCAGCGCCCGCAGCTCCGCTACCACCTGCGGCATATGCACGGCGGCTTCCTGATACGCCTGCTCGCAGATGGCGTCCGTACCGCCGCCCAGCAGCAGCTGGGTGGTGGCTTTGCGCTCCTCGCGGGTCAGCCGCAGGCGGGAAAGGTCGCTGTTCAGCCGCTGCAGGTTCTCAAAGCTGGGCTCGCGCAGCACGCCGCTGACCATGGTGGCTACCAGCTGCTCGCTCTTCCAGTTGGTGGCGTTGCCCAGCGCCACAAGGGCGGGCACCAGCGCATCGTTGGAGCCGATCTGCACGCTGATGACATCCGCGCGCTTGAGGTAGTCCAGCATCTGGGGGTAGACGTAGTAGGTGCCCGCCTGCTGGTTCATCTGGGGCATTGCGCCGGTGCGCAGCATATCCGCAAGGTCGCCGGTGGTCAGCCCGGGCAGGCCAAGGTTGATGGCGTGCTGGCGGTCCAGCCCAAGGCCTTTGCCCACCAGCGAAACATAGCACTGCTCCGGGTAGCCCTCAAAGTTTGGAGCCGCGTCTATGCCGATGGCGGCTTCGGTGTACTTGAAATCCGGCAGACCCACGCCGGAAACGATGCTGTCGCCCAGCGCCACATAGGTGCGCTGAGGATCGGCGGCAGGGGCTTCCGCGTCCGGGGCAGCTGCCTCGGCGGGCTGCTCCTGCGCGGCGGGGGCGGTCTGTTCCGGCGGCAGGGCGTCGGGCTGCTGGGCAAAGGCGGGCACAGCCAGCAGCATCAGCGCAGCGGCGCTGCACAGCCATGCGGTAAAACGGGGATGTTTCATGGATGATTCCTTCTTTCTCAAGGGCAGGGGGGTTACCCTACCTCTTCTTCCAGCTTACGGTAGTCGGCCTTACCGGCGGGGGTCAGGGGCATTTCGGGGATGATCTTATAGGCCGAGGCGGCGGGCTGCACATACTCCGGCAGCTCCTCCAGGCACAGCTGGCGCAGCTCCCGCAGGATCTGGCGCTTTTTGCCGGTGGCGGCAGGCTCCAGCACCACAAAAACGAAGGGCAGACGTCCCTGGGTGTGGTCGGTATCGGCGCAGCCCACCACGCAGCACTGGTGCACGGCGGGGTGGCGGCTGATGACGTTTTCGATCATGGAGGGGAACACCTTGAAGCCGTCGTGCCGGATGATGATGCGCTTGATGCGGGCATCCAGATACACAAAGCCGTCCTCGTCCATGGAGCCGATATCGCCGGTGTGCGCCCACAGCTGGCCGTCGGCGTGGCGGCGCAGCAGGTAGGCGGTCTCCTCGGGCTTGTTGTAGTAGCCCTTCATGGCGGTGGGGGTGCAGATGCAGATCTCGCCGCGCTGACCGATGGGCAGCTCGGTCTCGGTGCCCGGCTCGAAGATGGAGACCACCGTGTTGACCATGGGGATGCCCACGCTGCCGGGCTTTGTCACGTTACCGGCGGCGATGGTGGCAGCCGAGGATACCTCGGTCATGCCGTAGCCCTTGGCCAGCGGGTACTCCACCCCGTGGGCTTTGAGGAACCTGTTCACCGTCTGCTCCGCGCCCAGCGAGAGGGAATCGCCTCCGGCGGCGTAGTTGCGGATGAAGGAGAGGTCTTTGTTTTTCAGCAGCGGGTCGGCGGCAAGCTGCTGGTAGTGGGTGGGCACGCCGAACATGTGCGCGGGCTTGTACTTCCACACCAGTGCGCCCAGCTTTTCCGGGTCCAGATTGGGGATGATGATGATATGCAGCCCCATGACCAGCGGCATATGGATGCCGCAGCTGTAACCGTAGGCGATGAAGGGCGGCATGACGTTCAGCAGCTTCTGCCCGCGGTGGAACAGACGGCTCTGGGCGGCAAACTCCTGTGCAAGGGCGTTGAAGCAGTAGTCGGTCAGCATAACGCCCTTGGGCGAGCCGGTGGTGCCGCCGGTGTGCACCACCACGCAGGTGTGCTGGGGGTCGTAGGGAGCGGCGGCGGGGCTGTGCCCCTTGCCTGCGGCGATAAAAGCCTTCCAGCGCAGCACGTTGGAGGCGTAGCGGTTTTTATCCGGCTCTGTCAGCTTGTAGCCCACGGCTTTGGCCAGCGGCAGACTGTCGGCGGGGCTGAGCACCACCACCCGCTCCACGCTGGTGCGCTTTGCGGCCTGATGGCAGCGGGGGTACACCACGTTCAGGCAGATGAGCAGGCGGGACTCCACCTCCTGGATGTACTCCCGGATGCCCTCGGCGCTGTACCGGGGGTCTACCAGATTCAGGGTAGCGCCCAGCAGGTCGGCGGCGTAGAAGGTGTAGACCACCTCCGGGGTCATCACGCTGACCACCGTGATGATATCGCCCTTTTTCACCCCCAGCGCCTGCAGGGCGGCGGCGGTCTTTTTTATCTGCACGATCAGGTCGGCGTAGCTGAACTTGCGGCCGTAGTATTCCAGTGCGGTGTCGCCCAGATGCCGCTCGTTGTTGCGGCAGACCAGCGCAAAGGCCGAGCACTCCGGCACGGATTGGTGGATGTACTTTTCGTCATAATATTTCAGCCATGGCTTTGCCTTGGAGGCGTAGACCGGCTCCTTGTCATCTTCCATCATAGGATCAGACCTTTCTTTATCATCATTCGGAGACCGGCTCTCCGAGAGCGGGTGCAGTTACATTGGCAGGGGCAGCGCTCTGCCCGGCGGGGATGGTCTCCGGCAGGGCGGCAGCGGTCTCCACAGGCTGGGCAGCAGCAGTCTCCACGGTCGGGGTGGCTTCCGCAGCGGTTCCGGCGGCGTTTTCCGCTGCCTTGGCGGCTTCCTCGGCGGCCTTGGCGGCGCGCTCGGCCTTCAGCTGCTCGGCGCGCTGACGCGCCTCCTCCTGCCGTTTCAGGGTGCGCGCCTTGATGCGGCACACCGAGCACAGACCCTCGGCGCTGTCCGGGGCAATGGGCTTGCCGCACTGCTTGCACAGGGTCTTGGTGCACTTGTGCAGCACCACGGGGCCAAGGGTGGTCAGCTGGTACAGCTTCATGCCGTCAAAGCCCTTGTTGGAGCATACGTTCATGCACACGCCGCACTCGCTGCACTTCCACGGGGTAAGCACCATGCGGGTCTGGCCATTGGGCATCTCCTCAAACTTCAGGGCATTGGCGCGGCAGGCTTTCTCGCACCGGCCGCAGCCAAAGCAGTTGTCGGTGAATTTGGGCATATAGTAGCCGTACTGCAGGGGCGTTTCCATGGCGGCTTTCAGCTGCTTTGTGCGCTGGTGCAGCAGCAGGCGGAAGTCCACCCCGCTGTCCTCCTCGCTGCGCAGACCGGGCAGCATTTGCAGCAGCTTTTTGGTGCCGCTCTTGGAGCCGTGGCTCACCTGTTCCAGCATCTCGCGGCGGGTCAGCTCCTGCACATGGTAGGGGTACTCCTTTTCCTCATACGCCAGCGAGAACCGCGCTTCGAACATCGGCTGACCGAAAAAGTCCACAAGTCTTGTCAGCTCCTTGCGCAGCTGCTCGGCGCACAGGTCGTTCTCGCACTGCCCGCAGGGGGTCAGGTCCAGCACGATCTTTTTGTTCAGTGCCAGATACGCCAGCGCCTCCCACGAAAGGGCACAGATGCAGCTGCGCACCACGGTGTTCTTGCGGCTGGACTTCTCACAGCCGATCCAGATGGTATCGCTGTCGGAATCTGCTGCGGCGGTATCCCGCTGCACCTGCTCGGGCGAAGGCGCAATGCAGCCGCTGCGGCAGGCGGAAACGCACAGCCCGCAGTCGGTGCAGGGGTCCCAGTCCTTGACGAGGTTCGGGCGGGTAAAGATCTCCTCGCCGTAGGGGCAGATGTCCTTGCAGGTCGTGCAGGGCTTGCGGTGGGGGTGCAAATTCCAGCACTGGCGGCGGTTGATCTCGGGATGGCTGGTCTTCATCAGGGCATCCATTGCAGTTCTGGTAAAAAAGCCCATGGTCTTACTCCTTTTCCACAACAGAGGTAAGGGCAGCGTGGTCGAGCAGGAAACGCTGCACCTTCTGGTTGGTCACGGCGGCGGCGATGGCGTCCCGGCTGAGCACCTTGCGGATCTCTTCTTCCGGGGTGTCGTGCAGCTTGGAAAGGCGGGCGATCTCGGCGTCCACCTCCTGCTGGGTCACGGTGATCTTTTCGGCTTCGGCGATGGCGCGCACCGCCAGCATGGCCCGCAGCTGGCGCTCGGCTTCCTTGCGGTAGCCCTCCCGCACCTGCTCCGGGGTCAGCCCGGAGCTCTTGCAGTAGAGCTCCATGGTCATCTGGCTCTTGCGCAGCCGCTGGCGCAGCTGGGTCATCTGGTATTCGGCGTTCTGTGCCAGCAGCTCTGCGGGCAGCTCCACGGTCAGGTTCGCGCCCGCCATATCCAGCAGCGCCGCCCCGGCAATGCGGTCGGCGTTGGCTTCGTGGGAAAGGCGCTTTTTCTCCCGCAGGCTCTCCCGCAGGGCCTCCAAGTCCGCAAAGCCCAGCGATTTTGCAAGGGCATCGTCCACCGGGGGCACCTGCTTGCGCTCCACTGTGTGCAGGCAGATCTCAAACTGCGCGGTCTTGCCGGAAAGCTCCGGTACCCGGAACTCGGCGGGGTAGGTGAAATCGAACCGGAAGGTCTCGCCCGCGCAGTGGCCGTACACCGCTTCTTCTGCGGCGGGCATCAGCTGCCCGGTGCCCAGCACTACGGTCACCTTCTCCATCCGGCTGTCCGGGATGGGCGCACCCGCGAGAAAGCCCTCGAAATCCAGCGTGATGCGCATCCCGCGGGCGGCGGGCGCGTCAGTGGGCACAAAGGGCGCGTGGACCCGCGCCAGATTGCCGATATCCGCCTCTACGGCCTTATCCGATACCGGGCGCACCCGGCGGGTGAAGGCAAGCCCCTTGTACTGCCCCAAAGTGGCAGCGGGCATGGTGTTTGCAGTTTGTTCCATAGTCGAACACTCCTTTTTACAAAAGCGGCGTTACAGCCCGCGGGCGGCCAGCCAGCTTTCTGCGATCTGGGAGAACATCTCCGGGTACTGGGCATCTTCTTCTTTAAAGGCGCTCAGGTAGTACTCCACCTCGGCGCGGGTGGGGGCTACGGTGCGCCGCCAGATGGTAAAGGTGGTGCCGTTGCCCATATCAAAGGTGGCCTCCTGTGTAAAGTACTCGTCCCGCACCGCAAGGAACCTCTCGTTCAGTTTGTGGGACATCTCGCCGTTGCCCACAAAGGTCTGGGGGAAGGGGTCGGCGGTGAGGACATATTTGGCCTCGAAGAACTGCATGGGGAAGTTGTGGGTGCCCGGCACCGAGAAGCCGAAGGCCAGCTTATCGTTGATGGGGGTTGCGGGCAGCTGGCAGTTCTTGAAGTGATCCGGGCAGTACAGCATATCGTGGGGGATCATGTAGCTGATCTCGCCCTCGGCGCAGTGGGTGTCGATCCAGTTGGCAATGGCCTTGATCTGCGGCAGATCCTTGCGGTCATAGATCAGCTTGTCCAGCCGGACGAACTCCTCGGTGACTGCCAGCGGGAAGTGATCCACCAGAAAGCCCGGCAGGGCAATGGTGGTCAGGGGAGAGCAGCGCACCGAGGTGGCAAACACAAGGGTGAACACCCAGAACACGACCTTTGACGTCCGGAAGCGGCTGATGCCCTCGGCCAGCGCCGCTGCACCCAGCAAAAACAGGAGGAACCACCCCGGGAGGAACAGCAGCATCTGGTGGGAGCCGGTGTTCTGGATGCGGGTGAACAGCAGCATGCTCAGCAGGATCTCCAGCCCGGCAAGGCAGGGCAGCGCAGGCATTTTGCGCTTTTTCAGGCTGAACCACAGCCCCATGCCCACAAGCACAAGGTTCATCAGACCCATGCGCCAGAACTGCAGGCTGATCTCGGCCACAAAGCCGCCGCCGTTATAGTAGGAATAGCGCTCGGCGTAGCTGTAAGCGAGGATGCGGCTGACCATCGGCCACAGCAGCACCAGCATGGCCACCATGCTCATCAGGCCGAACAGCACGAGATTGCGCACCTGCAAAAGCGCCTGCTTTTTCTGCCCGGCGCGGGCAGTGCGCGCGCTGCTTACCAGCACCAGTACCGCGTAGGCAAAGTAGTAGCCCACCACAAAATATAAGTACCACCGGCGGGAGAGGATGATGGCTGCCGTGGCGGCAAACAGCAGGCAAAAGCGCACCGGCTCCAGCTTTTCAAACCGGAAGTCCAGCGTGAGCAGCAGAATGCTGAAGCCGAAGATGAGCCCGAACCAGTCCGGCTGGCTGAGCATGGCGCTCATGCGCAGCCACGGGTAGGTGACCATCCAGGTCATGCCGATGAGGAAGTACCAGAAGCGGTTTTTCACCCGCAGCATCTGCCCCACCTTGATGGTAAGCCCTGCCAGCAGCACCAGCAGCATGGGCAGGATGCTGAACACCTGACAGAAGGCAAAGCTGTCGCCGGTGCGGTCGCTCAGGCAGAAGGGAAACTCCAGAAACAGGGTGATGAAGTTGGTGTAGTCCTCGGCAAAGGAGCCGAAGATGAACTGGAAGCCCGCCGCCGGGCCTTGCAGAAAGGCAGCTTCGGCCCAGTACTGTTTGTTGATATAGTTGACGTAATCCCAGATATACACAAAGCTGCGGCGGCCAAGCGCCCAGAAAAAGTAGACCAGCGCCGCCGCCCACAGGCCGACGAGCACCGCCTTGTGGAAGAGGTCAAATTTGATTCCCGCCACCCGCAGCACCAGCAGCACACAGGCAAACAGGGCAAGGTTGCACCACAGGCTCACCAGCGGAAAAAAGAATTTGCTGCCGGGCGCAGCCAGCGCAAAAACGGCCAGCAGCACCGCTGCTGCCGCCAGCACCAGCACGATTTTCGCCGCAGCGGAAACGCGGGGCTTCGTAATGGGTTCGGACATGGAAAAAGACCCTCCTTGCAAAGTTTCACACCTTACAGTATAACAACTCCCCATGGCACTGTCCAGCACCCCGGCGGCGAAAAATGCAGAATGTCCCGCCGCTTTCAAAGCAGACGGGACATTTTTGCGTAAATATTACTTATCGGAAACTTCTGCGGCGGCCTTAGCAGCCTTTGCCGCCTTGCGCTTTTGCGCCAACGCCCTGTTGGCGCTCAGGCGGGCGGCGTCCGGGTTCGGGGCTTCCGGGGTAAGCCGCAGCAGATAGCTGCCCATGGCGGGCAGGTCCAGCGTCAGGGTGTAGTCCCTGCCGAACACGCCGCCGTCGGTGGTGTGGAAGCTCTGCTTGCGGTGCGCCTTGTGCACGCCGCCCCAAGTGCCGGCCTCGGTGTCCAGCACCAGCTCTGCACTGCAGGGGAATTTAAGGTACAGGGGGAACTTTTTGTGGGCGTGGTCCTGGGTGTTCATCACGCAGAGCAGGTTCTGCCCGCGCCCCTTGCGCAGCCATGCGTACACACCCTCGGCGCAGCTTTCGTTTGCCACCCACTCAAAGCAGTCCGGGTTGTACTCGCCGTCATACAAAGCAGGCTCAGAGGCGTAGGTGCGGCTCAGAGCGGCAAAGTACTTCTGGAAGGCATCGTGGAAGGGGTATTCCAGCAAATTCCAGTCCAGCTCCCGCTTTTCGTCCCACTCCCGGAAATGTGCCAGCTCGTTGCCCATAAAGTTCAGCTTTTTGCCGGGATGGGTGTACATATAAAAATACAGGGTGCGCAGCTGGGCGCATTTTTCCGCGTAGCTGCCCCACAGCTTGTCAATGATGGTCTTTTTGCCGTGCACCACTTCATCGTGGCTCAGCGCCAGCAGATACAGCTCGTTGTAGAAGTAGTGCATACTGAACAGCAGCTTGCCGTAGCAGCCCGGGCGCTCGCCGAAGGGGGTGGCAAAGTAGTCCAGCGTGTCGTGCATCCAGCCCATGTCCCACTTGTAGTCAAAGCCCACGCCCTCGTAGCGGGTGGGGGCGGTCACCTTGAGGAAGTTGGTGGAGTCCTCCGCCATGTAGATGCCGGTGGGCCAGCGCTCGTTCAGCCCGTGGTTCAAACTGCGCAAAAAGTTCACCGCGCCCTGATTTACGCCGCGGTTGGGGTCGCCCTGCCAGTACAGCGCCCGGGAGATGGCGTCCATGCGGATGCCGTCGCAGTGGTATACGTCCATCCACAGCCCGGCGGCGCTGCTCAAAAAGCTGCACACCTCCCGGCGGTAGTAGTTGAAGTTGCAGGTGCCCCACTCGCTCTGTCCCACGTCGCTGTCGTACTCGTACAGGTAGGTGCCGTCAAACTTTGCCAGTGCGTCGGCGTTGGCGGCAAAGTGCACCGGCACAAAGTCCATGATGACGCCAATGCCCATGCGGTGGCAGGCGTTGACAAAGCCCGCAAACTGGGCGGGGGTGCCGTAGCGGCTGGTCACCGAGAAGTAGCCGGTGGTCTGGTAGCCCCAGCTGCCGTCAAAGGGGTGCTCGGCCAGCGGCAGCAGCTCCACATGGGTAAAGTGGTGCTCCAGCAGCCACGGGATCAGCTCCCGCGCCAGCTCCTCGTAGTTGTACCACCCGTCCGAGCCGTCCGGCCGGGTTGCGCCGGGCTTGTGCTTCCAGCTGCCGGCGTGCAGCTCGTAGATGTTCAGCGGGCGGTTGCGGCATTTGTCCCGCCGCTCCATCCACGCAGTGTCGTCAAAGGTGAAGTCCAGCTTTGTCAGCTTGCTGGCGGTGCCGGGGCGCAGCTCGGTGGCAAAGGCGTAGGGGTCGCTGCGCATCACGGTGCTGCCGTCCGCGCCATGCACGCGGTATTTGTACAGATCTCCTTCCGCAAGGCCGGGGATAAAGGCGCTCCACACGCCGGTATCGGCTTTTTCCATGGGCACGCCGCGCTCCCAGCCGTCAAAGCCGCCGCACACCTCCACGGCGGTGGCACCGGGTGCCCACACGGCAAAACGCCAGCCCTCGGCGCCGTTTGGGTCGGTGCAGGGGTGCGCACCCAGAATGCGGTAGGCATCGAAGCAGTCGCCACTGAAAAACGTGCGGGGGATCACAGGGTAATTCATGCAAAGATCTCCTTACTTCTCTATGTTGACCGGCGGTGTGCGCCGGTTGATACAAGGCTGTTTGGGCAAACTATCCAAGAAAAACGCTTTTTTACCGGCACAGTAGCCGATAATCTTAGCGAATCTTGACAAAAATCGGCAAAAATACACATATTTGCCAGAGGGTGTGGTATACTGTTGCTACCGCCTTGCGGGCGGTGCAACTTTTTAGAGCAATAGAATGGGAGCGAACGATCATGGCTTGGTATGACGAAGCAGTATTTTATCACATTTATCCGCTGGGGCTGTGCGGCTGTGCGCACGAAAACGACGGCCAGCCCACCCCGGGCGCTTTTGCAAAGCTGGAAGCATGGGCAGCCCACGCGGCAAAGCTGGGCTGTACAGCCATCTACATCGGCCCGCTGTTCGAGAGCGGCTCCCACGGCTACGATACCATCGACTACCGTCTGGTGGACCGCCGCCTTGGCACCAACGAGGAGTTCAAGGCTTTTGTGGCGGCCTGCCACGCCCGCGGGCAGCGGGTCATCGTGGACGGCGTGTTCAACCATGTGGGACGCGATTTCTTCGCCTTCCAGGACCTGAAAGCAAACCGCGAGAACGCCCGCTATAAGGACTGGTTCTGCGATGTGAACTTCTGGGGCAACAACGAGTATAACGACGGCTTTTCCTACGGCAACTGGGGCGGCTACAACCTGCTGGTCAAGCTGAACCAGCGCAACCCGGAGGTGCAGCAGTACCATTATGATACAGTCCGCTTCTGGGTGGAGCAGTTCGACATCGACGGCATCCGTCTGGACGCAGCCGATGTGCTGGATTTCGACTTCATGCGCGGGCTGCGCCGTCTGGCAAACGAGGTAAAGCCGGAGTTCTGGCTGATGGGCGAGGTCATCCACGGCGATTACAGCCGCTGGGCAAACCCGGAAATGCTGCACTCCGTGACCAACTACGAGCTGCACAAGGGCCTGTGGAGCGGCCACAACGACCACAACTATTTTGAAATTGCCCACACCATGCGCCGGCTGCAGGGACTGTGCCACGACACCCGGCTGTATCTCTTCTCGGATAACCACGATGTGGAGCGCCTGCCCAACAAGCTGCGCAACAAAGAGCACATCCGGCATATCGCCATTCTGGTGTACAGCCTGTGGGGCATCCCGTCCATCTACTACGGCTCAGAGTTCGGCATCGAGGGCAAAAAGGAGTGGGGCAGCGACTGGCCGCTGCGCCCTTGTCTGGAGCTCAGTGACTACGCTGATGCAGAACGTACAAATCCTGTTACCAGTGTATACAAAGCGCTGGGGAAATGCAAGGCTGAATTGCCGGAAATGACCTACGGCGAGGTAAAGGAATTGCAGCTCACCACCCAGTGCTACGCCTTTGCCCGGGTGCTGGACGGCAAGGCCGTGGTGGCGGTGCTGAACAACGGCGATACCCCCGCACAGCTGGAGTTCCAGCTGCCGGTGGAAACCGCCAAGGTCACCGACCTGTTGGCGGACACCGTGGGTGCACAGGAGGTGCTGGTCTCCACCGAGTGGAACCGCATGAAGGTGCAGCTGCCCTCCAATTACGCCACCCTGCTGAGATTGGAATAAAGCAACGCCTGCGGCGTGACCGGCGCAAAAGCCTTTACCCTTTGGAGATAGGTTTCCCCCTTCCGGGGGAAGCCTTTGTTCAGAAAGCTGAGATTGGAATAACCTTGCACATTTTGCTGCGTTTTGCTACAATAAGGAGAGAAAAGTCGTTTTACGGAAAGGAAGCCTGACCCCCTATGAATGCAGCACAGCGCAGAGAACGCATCCTGACCCGGCTGAACAGCGCCGGTGCCCCCTTAAGCGCCAGCACGCTGGCGGCAGAACTGGGGGTGTCGCGGCAGATCGTGGTAGGGGATGTGGCGCTGCTGCGCGCCGGTGGGGCGCAGATCGATGCCACCCCCCGGGGCTACCAGCTGCACCCGGCGGAGAAGGGCTGTACCGGCATTCTGGCCTGTGTGCACCGCACGCAGGAGGAGATGCGCCAGGAGCTGTACACCGTGGTAGATCAGGGCGGCACGGTGGTGGATGTGGCGGTGGAAAACAGCCTGTACGGCGAGATCCGCGCCACATTGAACCTGTGCAACCGGTACGACGTGGATAACTTTATCCGTCAGGCAGCCGATGCACCCGAGAGCCTTTTGAGCCGCATGACCGGCGGCGTGCACCTGCACACCCTGCGCTGTCCGGACAAGGATACCTTTGCCCGCATCCGCGATGCTTTGGAGCAGCAGGGGCTTTTGTACCGCAAGGAGTAACGCCGCTCCGCTTATACCCAGTATAAAAAGGGCTGCGGGGCTTGTCTATCCGCAAAACCGGAAAAATGTTGGAAAATCAACAAAAATGCAAAAGAGGTGGGTTTTCTGGATATCCGCATTGAAAAGACCGAGCGCGCCATCAAGCAGGCCTTTATGGAGCTGCGCCGCGAAAAGCCGGTGGAAAAGATCCGTGTCAAGGAGCTGTGCGACCGCGCCTGCATCAATAAATCCACATTCTACGCCCATTATCAGGATATCTATGCGCTGGCCAACGCCATGGAGGACGAGATGGTGCACGCGGTGGTGGAAAGCCTGCCCCGCCTGACCGCCAGCGATGTGAGCGAGCGCACCGAGTGGCTTGCGCGGGAGATGTTCCGCGCCTTCACCGCGCATCAGGCCGAGATCAGCGTGCTGTTCTCCGGCTCCCGGCAGGGGCTGTTCATCAACCGGGTGGAACAGGCCATGTGCCAGTGCATCGCCCAGACCGACCCCACCTTTGAGACGGACGTAGTGCGCAAGGTGGTGCTTTCCTTCTGCGTGCAGGGGTGCTACTACACCTTTACCACCTACTGCGGCCAGATGGACGAAAAACGCCTTGTGACGCTGCTGGCCTCCATCGCCCGCGCCGCGCAGCGGATACGGATGTAAGAACTGAAGAACTCAAAAAACAGAAACGGACGGCTCTGCTGCAAGCAGAGCCGTCCGTTTAGCTATAGTACCGCAGAAGAGCAAGATAGGTATCCGGAGAATGACAGATGCGCAAGCAGCGCAGCTTGGAAAGAGAGAGGAAAGAAGAGGGCAGCCGGGCACAGGATTCCCGGAAGAGGCCCAAGGCAGAAAAATCATTCCGATGATGCCATATCACCGAAGCGAGAGAAGCATAAGCTGTCTGTGCATTACGGGTGTTCTGATGCTGCGCAAGATCCATCAAAAGGGCTTCGTAGTGTGTGTGATAATAAGCAGGGCTTTGGGCAAGCTCTGCCAGCAGCTGCGCAAGTCCGCTTACCTCGGCAGCAGTGGGAAAAACTGCAAAATCCAGACGATCCTGACATAAGGCGTTGAGCGCAGCGACCTCTGCCGGAGTTTGCGGTGTGGGCAGCGTAATGTCTTTTCCGTTGCGGAAATATCCCCATGCAGCCGGAAATAGTTGGGTGACAAGATCGGCAGGAGCAAGCAGGTTAAAAATACAATTGTCTGCCGGGTCGGCAGGGCTCCATTGAAGGGTAAGCGCAGCGTCTGCGGTAAGTGCTGCCGAGGCGGCAAACGTATAGACGTAGGTGTTTTGCGGCGTAAATTCCGGCAGGGTATTAAGGATACGGGCAGCAAGCAGATTGGCAATCGTGCCGCCACGGCTGTAACCGCTCAGCCAAAGCGAAACATCGCCCAGTGTGCCGGTCTGCCGTGCCTGTGCAAGATATTGCAGGAATGCCGTGTATGCTTCTGCTGCCGGGCGCGAAAAGCCTTCGTGCACAGCACCATCACCCAGATGCAGATTGCTTGCCCACTCTGCACCGTAACCGGCACCCCGCAGGAAAACCGCAAGGATGGTTTTGGTCTGGCCGTTTTCCGTCCATGTTTTTTGCGCAAAGGAGTAGGCGGCGCTGTCGGAGGGGGCGTTGCGGCTTTTGTCGTAATGAAAGTATACAGCATTGGAAAAGCCAAGCTGCTTGTAAGCCGCAGCAAGATTTGCTTCGCGGCCTACATTGCCCTGTACAGCGTAATCGGTGTAGCTGTCCCATGTGGTACAGGCCGAAAGGCTCATGGTCAGGCTGGCAAGGGCAAGCTCGGCATCGTATTCTGTAGCCGGATGCGAAAAGAACCGGTCGCTGTAATAAACTGTGGTGGCTGCATCCGCTTGCGCCAGACTGTTGCGGTACAGCACCTCGTAGCTGCCGCCGGAGCGCGGCTGGCCTACCGCAGCGGCAGCGGGCAGGCAGAACAGCCAAAGCAGAGAAATGCAAAGTAGAAGCTTGCGTAAAAACCGGTGCATCTGCCCTCATCATACCTTTCTGTAAATATAGTTTAAGAATAACAGAGCCGGAGCGGAATGTAAAGAAAAAAGTAGACCCTTGCGCGGAAACGGCTGCTTGCCTCCATCGCCCGCGCCGCGCAGCGGATACGGATGTAACGGGACTGGTTTTGCATGCGCTCCGCGCATAAACAGCGGAATAATTATTTTTACTTCGGGATAGCGGAGCGTCTGCGGACGCTCCGCTATCCCATTTTTATAGGGGATGTGTGCTTTTGGCATAACCACCAAAAAATAAGACGAAAATTCGTCATCTGCACTTTTTTACCAGATTTTTCAAGAAATAGTTTACACTATGGCAGAAATGGTGGTATTATATAAAATAGTGTAGTATGGGGTAAAATGCGCCTGTATACGCTGGGAGGGTATGGGATGAAGAATAAGATCTCGCGCCGCAGTTTTCTGGCGGCGGCTGCGGTCTCGGCAGCGGCACTGGCAGTGTCCGGCTGCGATGCAAAAAAGAGCAAAAAAGAAGTGACCGACATCACGGTGTGGAACTACTACAACGGCGACCAGTTGGAAAGCTTCAACCGCCTTGTGAGCACCTTCAACGAGACCATCGGCAAGGCAAAGGGCATCCGGGTGACAGGTTCCAGTCAGGGCACGGTGAACGATCTGGAAGCCAACGTGATGGACGCTGCCGAGGGCAAGGTGGGCTCTGCGGAGATGCCCACCATTTTTGCCGCCTACGCAGATACCGCGTACAAGCTGGATCAGATGGGCATGGTGGTGGATTTAAAGGACTACCTGACCGAGGATGAACAGGCCGCCTTTGTGCCCGGCTATATCACCGAGGGTGATTTTGACGGCAGCGGCAGCATAAAAATTTTTCCGGTGGCAAAATCCACCGAGCTGATGTTCTTTAACGATACCGACTGGCAGCGGTTCTCAAAGGAGACCTTTGTGCGTTACGGTGCCCTTTCCACCATGGAGGGTGTGACGGCAGTGGCCGAACAGTACTACAACTGGTCCGGCGGCAGGGCACTGTTTGGCAGGGATGCCATGGCAAACTATATGATTGTGGGCGCAAAGCAGCTGGGCTGCGAAATTTTTGAAGTGCACAATGGCAAAATGACCCTGCACTTCGACCATGATGTGGTGCGCAAACTGTGGGATAACTACTATGTGCCCTTCGTCAAGGGGTATTTTGCTGCGAATGGCCGCTTCCGCAGCGATGACGTGAAAACCGGCGCCCTGCTGGGCTGTGTAGGCTCCTGTGCCAGTGCCACCTTCTTTCCGAAGCAGGTGATGCCCGGGGATAACCAAGTCCACGATATCGAGATGAAGGTGCTGCCTGCGCCCCGGTTTGCCGGGAGCGAAAAGGTGGCGGTGCAGCAGGGTGCCGGCATGGTGGTCACCACCGGTACCGAGGCCGAGATCAACGGCGCAGTCACCTTTTTAAAGTGGTTCACCGAGCCGCAGAATAACATCGCTTTCGCGGTGGAGTCGGGCTATCTGCCGGTGACCACCGCCGCCAACGACATGGACGCCATCCGCGCAAGCGGGCTGGAACTGACCGACAATATGGAGCAGACCCTTTCCGGCGCGGTAAAAACGGTGCGCGAAAACGAGCTGTACACCCCTACGGCCTTTGCAGGCGGCAATGCAGTCCGCAAGGTGCTGGAATACAGCATGGGCGATCAGGCCAGTGCCGACCGGGACACGGTGCTGGAACGCATCGCCGCAGGCCAGAGCGCGGAAGCAGCCACGGCAGAGTTTCTGACTGACGACTATTTTGAAAAGTGGTATCAGGCTACCCTTGCACAGTTACAGCAGTACGAGGGCTGACCGCCCGCAAAAAAGACGGAAAGGAGGCAGGGCGATGTTTGACGCATGGAAAGAGCGCCAGCGGCAGCGCTTGAAAAACAGACCGGAAAGAACCGTGTTCTACAATATTTTTGCTACCATGATGCTGGTGCTGGCGGTGGAGCTGCTGATGGCGGTCGCCAGCATCCTTGCCGTCAACGTGACCGGACAACTGGACGAAAACGCCAAGGATCTGCTTACCATGCGGGTGCGCAACCGCGCCAGCTATGTGCAGGAGATTCTGCGGAACGCGGAGGATCTGGAGCAGCTGAGCGAGCAGATCACCACCACCACCCAGCAGCTGCTGAAAAGCGGCGATATCTCGCTGGATACGCTGGATAACAGCAGCGAACAGAGCGATGCCCTGCTGGTAGCGCTTGCCCCGCAGCTTCTGGACACCCTGCGCACAAAGCAGGTGACCGGCATCTTTCTCATGCTGAACACCCACGATCTGGACACCTGCGAGGTGGGCAAAAAAATGCCCGGCATCTACCTGCGGGATCTGGACCCGGATGCCCGCCCTTCGGAGCGCAACAACGACCTTTTGCTGGAACGCGCCAGCGCCACAGTGGTAAAAGAGCTGGGCATCGGCACGGATAAGGGCTGGCAGCCCGCTTTCCCCTATCAGGGAGATACCAAGGGCGGCATCCTGCGCACGGTCTTTCAGGCCGCGTATAAAGATGGTGCCAGCCTTTCGGCAGAAAACTATGGCCGCTGGACCACAAACTCCTACTGTCTGGCAGGGGACGACCGGAACGCCATTGCCTACTCGCTGCCACTGATCTTACCGGACGGCACGGTATACGGCGTGGTGGGCGTGGAACTGCTCACTGACTATCTGCAAACAAAGCTGCCTTTCACCGAGCTGGACGAGGACAAGGCAGGCACCTATTTTATCGTGACCACTACCGATGATGCGCTGACGGACGACGTGCTCTCCCTGCGCAAGACCGTGACCTCCGGCGAGGATCTGGTAACGGCGGATGCACCGCTGGGCGTTTTGAACTGCCGCAGCGACGGCAACGGCGGCAACTGGGCGGAGCTGAACGGCAAGCGCTATTATATGATGTTGGAGCAGCTGCAATTGTACAACCGCAATGCGCCTTTTGCCGCTGAAAAGTGGTTTCTGGCCGGTACCATGGAGCAGTCGGTGCTGCTGGCTTTTTCCAACCGGGTGCGCGAGGTGCTGCTGGCTACCTTACTGTTCACGCTGGTGCTGAGCGTTTTGGGCAGCCTGCTGGTCTCGGCACGGCTGGCCAGCCCCATCAACCATTTGTACCGCGAGGTGATAGACGCGCAGGAGAAAAAGACCTTTCCGCACCTGTCACGCACGGCCATCCGGGAGGTGGACCGCTTTGCCGAGACCATTACCGAGCTGAACAAGGAGCTGGTGACCAACTCCACCAAGTTTTTGCGCATCATGGATATGGCCAGTGTGGAGATCGGCGGGTACGAGCTGCGCACCGACACCGGCAGCGTGTTTGTGACCGATAATTTCTTCTCCCTGCTGGGCAAGCCCGAGATTCAGGGCGAGCCGCTGAGCGTGCGCCGCTTTGAGGAGGTGCTCAAGGGCATCCGGGAAAAGAATCCCCGTGACCGCACCGCCGAGGGAGACGAGCTGCTGACCATTCAGCAGCCGGACGGGGTGCGGTACATCATGCTGCGCAGCACCATCGAGGGACACGCCAAGATCGGCCTTGCCGAGGACGTGACCGCCGCTGTGCTGGAGCGGAAGCGCATCGAGCACGAGCGCGATTACGATATCCTGACCGGGCTGTACAACCGGCAGGCCTTCAACCGGGTGTGCACCGAGCTGTTCGCCGCGCCGGAGCGCATGGGCGTGGCGGCACTGATGATGATGGACCTGGATAACCTCAAGCACATCAACGATACCTACGGCCACGACTGGGGCGACCAGTACATCCGCCGCACCGGTCAGTGCCTGCGGGACAATACCCCCGCCGGGACTGTCTGCGCCCGCCTTTCCGGCGACGAGTTCCTTGTGCTGTTCCACGGCTACCGCAGCCGGGACGCCGTGCGGGAAAAGATCGACCGCCTGACCAGTGCCATGCAGCAGAGCGTGGCGCTGCTGCCCAGCGGCAACGCCTTGCACATCAGCCTTTCCGGCGGCATCGCGTGGTACCCGGACGATGGGCAGGACTGGGAGACCTTGAAAAAATACGCCGACTTTGCCATGTATCAGGTCAAGCACGCGGATAAAGGCCGGGTGGAGGAGTTCGACATCGGGGTGTACAACCGCGAAGCCTACGCCGAGCGCACCCGCCGGGAGTTCCGGCAGCTGCTCAGCAATGCGCAGGTGTTCTACTGCTTCCAGCCCATCTTCTCGGCGCGCAGCGGCAGGGTGGTCGCCTACGAGGCGCTGATGCGCTCCGACCTGCCCACCCTGCGCTCCCCGGCCACCATCATGAAGCTGGCGCGGGAGCAGGGGGCACTGTACGAGATCGAGCGCATCACCTTTACCAAGGCGCTGGAGACCTTCGACAGCCTGTGCCGGGCGGGCAGCGTGTCCGAGGAGGCCATGCTCTTTGTCAACTCCATCGCCAACACCTGCCTGTCGCATGAGGACGGCAAATATATAAACAACCATTGGCACGAGCTGTGCCACCGCATGGTCGTCGAGATCACCGAAGAGGAAGCTATCGACTACGAAGCACTGGAGAAAAAGCGCAATGCACCGGGATTTTCTGGGATGTTTGCGCTGGACGATTACGGCAGCGGCTATTCCAACGAGAATACGCTATTGCAGCTTGCACCCCGGTTCATCAAGGTGGATATCGCCATCATCCGGGGCATCGACACCTCGCCGGACAAGCAGCAGATCCTGCGCAATGTGGTGGCCTACGCCCACCCCCGCAGCATGAAGATCGTTGCCGAGGGTGTGGAGACCGCCGCCGAGCTGCGCACGGTCACCGAGCTGGGCGCAGACCTTTTGCAGGGCTATTTTCTGGCGCGCCCGGCCATTGTGCCGGGGGATATCGCGCCGGAGGCAGTTGCGATCATCCGGGAATTGCAGCGCCAGAAAAAAGACTAAGAGTACAAACCCTCCCGGGCGCTGCGGCGCTGGGAGGGTTTTTGCAACGGAGGTAAAAAGATATGGTTCAGATGGATCTCATCACCGGCTTTTTGGGCGCAGGCAAGACCACCTTTCTGCGCCGGTATGTGCGGTATCTGGTGCAGCAGGGGCATAAGGTGTGTATTCTGGAAAACGATTTTGGCGCGGTAAATGTGGACGCCATGCTGGTGCAGGAGGTGCTGGGCCCCGGCTGCGATGTGGAGACCATCAGCGGCGGCTGCGACTGCGACACCCACCAGCGCCGGATGCGTACCAAACTCATCGCCATGGCCATGCGCGGCTTTGACCGTGTGGTGGTGGAGCCCAGCGGCATCTTTGACGTGGACGAGTTTTTCGATATCCTGCGGGACGACCCGCTGGACCGGTGGTATCAGCTTGGCAGCGTCATCGCCATCGTGGACGCCCTGCTGCCGGAAACGCTTTCGCCGCAGGCAGAGTACCTGCTGGCCTCCGAGACCATGAACGCGGGCTGTGTGCTGCTGAGCCGCGCCCAGCTGGCAGCGCCCGCCCAGTGCGCTGCCGCCGCTGCCCACTTGGAGCGGGCACTGGAAGCCGCAAAGTCCTCCCGCCGCTTTGCGCCCGGGGAGATCCTTGCCAAGGACTGGGATGCTCTGACCGATGCCGACCTTGCTGCCCTTGCCGCCTGCGGCTACCGGCAGGCCAGCTGCGAAAAGCTGCATTTTGACCAGCACGCGGCCTTTACCTCCCTTTGCTTTCTGGAACTGCACCTCACCCCACAGCAGCTGCAAGCCGCCGCACAGCGGCTGTTCGCAGCGCCGGAGTGCGGGCAGGTGCTGCGGGTCAAGGGTTTTGCGCCCGCCCCGGCGGGCGGCTGGCTGGAGCTGAACGCCACCGCCGCCGGCTGCACCCTTGCGCCCATCCCGCAGGGACAGGAGGTAGTCATCGTCATCGGCGAAGCACTGGATAAAGCCGCCATTGAAGCAAGCCTGAAGGGGTGAAACGCAGTTTTCCCCCATAACAAAACACATTGTGGGAAAACAGGAGGGAGCATCATGCAGGAAGTACGCGCAGCCGTTATTGGCACCGGGGTCATGGGGCGCAAGTATGCCCAGATGATCGCAGAAGGAAAGGCGGGCGCATTGCGCCTGACCGCCGTGGTCTGCCGCAGCGCCGGGGCGCAGCAGTGGGCAAAAGATACCCTGCCGGATACGGTACGGGTGTGCCCCAGTGCCGAGGAGCTGTATACCCATGCGGAGGAGTTTGATGCCGTGCTGGTGGTCACCCCGCACAAGACCCACCCGGCGCTGGTAATGCAGGCCTTTGCCCACGGCAAGCACGTCTTGTGCGACAAGCCCAGCGCAAACGCGCTGGCACCGGCGCTGGAAATGAACCGCGCCGCCGAAAAAAGCGGCCTTGTTTTCGCCATGATGTTCCATCAGCGCCGCTACAAAAAGTATATGCGGCTTAAAAAATTACTGGATGATGGGGCATTGGGCGAGATCAAGCGGGTGCAGCTGGAAAACAGCCGTTACTTCCGCACATGGATGTACCACCGCTCCGGCAGCTGGCGTTCCAGCTGGGCAGGGGAGGGCGGCGGTGCGTTGCTCAATCAGGGCCAGCATATTCTGGACATTTGGCAGTGGCTGTTTGGGATGCCAACCAGTATTTATGCCGTGATACCATACGGTAAGTATAACAATTTCATGGTGGATGATGAAGCCACCCTGCTGATGGAGTACCCGCAGCAGCGCACGGCAACCTTTATCCTTTCCACCGGCGAGGGCAGCTACACCGAGCGGTTGGAGATCGTGGGCACCAAGGGCACCGCCCTGCTGGAAGAGGATACCCTCACCCTGCGCACCTATGCGCCGGACACTGAGACCTACCGCCGTACCGCAGACTGCACCGAGCGCCAGCAGCTCACCGAGACCACCACCACCGAGCAGTTTGCACCGCAGGCAGAGCCTTACCCGGAAATGCTGGCAAACTTTGCGGATGCCATCCTGCACGGCACGCCCCTGACCGCCCCAGGCGTGGAGGGCGTGCGGGCGCTGGAACTGACCGATGCCGCGTACCTGTCCGCATGGCTGGGGGAGAAGATCGCCCTGCCGCTGGACGCAGAACGGTTTGAACAGGAGCTGCAAAAGCATATTCAGGAGGAACAGGCAAATGGCTAAGCTGCGGTTTATCGTAGTAGGCTCCGGTTGGCGGTCGCTGTTTTACTGGCGCATCGCGCAGGCGCTGCCGGAGCGGTTCGAGCTGTGCGCCATGCTTTGCCGCACCGAGGAAAAGGCCGAAAAAATGCACCGGGAATACGGCGTGCCGGTAAGCACCTCGGCGGAGCAGTGTGCTGCCCTGCACCCGGACCTTGTGGTGGTGGCAGTGAATAAAGCGTCCATCGCCGCCGTCAGCACCGAATGGCTTGCCCGGGGCTTTGCCGTGCTGAGCGAGACCCCGGCGGCGCTGGAGGAGGACGCATTGCGCGCCCTCTGGCAGCTGCACCGGCAGGGCGCGAAGCTACAGGTGGCAGAGCAGTACTGGCTGTACCCCACGCTGGCAAAACGGCTGGCAGCAGTGCGCAGCGGCGCGCTGGGCACGCCGCAGTTTGCCCGGCTGTCGGTGGCGCACGGCTACCACGCGGTCAGTCTGGCGCGGCTGTTCCTGAATGCCGGGCAGCAGCCGGTGCGGGTGACCGGACGCAGCTGGACGGAGAAAATCATCGAAACGGATTCCCGCTGGGGTGCGGTGCATAACGGCGCATTGGTGGAAAAGACCCTGCAGCAGCACACGCTGGAATTTGCAGGCGGCGGCACGGCGTTTCTGGATTTTAACGGCGTGCAGTACCACTCTTACCTGCGCAGCACCCACACCAGTGTGCAGGGAGAGCGGGGCGAGCTGTTCGATGATACCCTGCGCTGTCTGGATGCCGTCGGAGAGCCGGTGTGCCGTCTGCTGACCCCGCTGCCCGACCCGCTGGCAGCTGCCGCCGCACAGGCAGGGCTTAACGAGGACGAGACTGCCATCGCCTGTTTTCTGGACAGGATGCAGGGCTATCTTGCCGGCGGGGCGGAGGTGTACCCGCTGGCAGATGCCTTGCAGGACGCCTACCTTGCCCTGCTGATGGAGCGCGCCCTTGCCGCCGGACAGCCGCTGGAAAGCACCCCGCAGCCGTGGAACACAGAAGAACGATAAAAGAGGCTCAGGAGCACCTGTCGGCGCTTCTGAGCCTCTTGATTTATAATGATTGGATCACATCAGGTCGATCAGTGCTTCCACCTCGTCCATGCGGGTGGCCCAGCTGGTGGCGATGCGCACCACGGTGTGGGTGTCGTCGAACTTTTCCCAGAAGCCGAACTTTGCCTTGCCTTCCAGCGCAGCCAGCTGGGTGTTTTCCAGCACAAGGAAGATCTGGTTGGTGGGGGAGTCCATAAAGAAGCGATAGCCCTTTTCCGCAAAGCCCTTCTTCAGGCGGTTGGCGGTGGCAATAGCGTTTTTGCTGATGGAGAAATACAGGCCATCGGTGAACAGCACGTCAAACTGGATGCCCAGCAGCCGCCCCTTTGCCAGCAGTGCGCCCTGCTGCTTGACCATGGTCATAAAGTGCGCCGGTGCGCCGTGGGGGAACACCACAGCCTCGCCGCACAGCGCACCCACCTTGGTGCCGCCGATGTAGAACACATCGGTCAGCCGGGCAAGATCGGCCAGCGTCACGTCCGTGCCCTCGGCAGCCAGACCATAGCCCAGCCGTGCACCATCGAGGAACAGCGGCATCTTGTACTCCTGACACACAGCGTGCAGGGCTTCCAGCTCCGCCTTGGTGTACAGGGTGCCGTACTCGGTGGGGTGGGAGATGTATACCATGCCGGGGAACACCATGTGGTCGTGGTTGTCGTCGGCGTAGAAGGTGGCCACCAGTGCCCGCAGCTCGGCGGCGTCCAGCTTGCCGTTGTGCTGGGGCAGGGTGATGACCTTGTGGCCGGTATACTCGATGGCACCTGCCTCGTGCCCGGCTACATGGCCGGTGGCAGCAGCCACCACGCCCTGCCACCGCTGCAGCATGGACGCGATGACGATGGCGTTGCTCTGGGTGCCGCCGGAGATGAACTGCACATCGGCCTCCGGGCAGGCGCAGGCGGCGCGGATCTTCTCCCGGGCGCTGGCGCAGTAGGGGTCGGTGCCGTAGCCGGAGACCTTTTCAAAGTTGGTCTCGGTCAGCTTTTGCAGAATGGCGGGATGTGCACCCTCGCAGTAGTCGTTTTCAAAATACAGCATGGCAAAACGCTCCTCTATATAATTGTAAGAAAACAGTACCTCTATTCTACATCGCTGTGTAAACCCTGTCAAACCCAAAACCGTGCACAGCGCACGCAAGGCACCGCAAAAGCGCTTACAGGATACCCGGTGCGACACTATGTTGACCGGAACTACAGCCTACGACAGCTTTTTTTACGAAAGTATGATCCTTTCCAAAAAGATGAAAAGTTTTTCAAAAAAGTGCTTGACAATTCTGCTGCATCTGGTATAATAACTATCGTTCCCGGCGCCACGGCGCAGGAACACAACAGAATATGCGGATATGGCGGAATTGGCAGACGCGTTAGATTCAGGTTCTAATCGGGGCAACTCGGTGGAGGTTCAAGTCCTCTTATCCGCACCAAACAATGAAAATCCGAACCTTTTCTCAATAGGAGAAGGGTTCGGATTTTTTGTATTCTTTGGAAAACAGAACGAATCCCTTGCTTCCATCGAAAAACGTCCTAGACCTTATCATAAAAAAGCACGACAGACCACTGTAAGAGTGCCGTAAGGCGGATATGAAAATTGCATGAGTTGAGTTTGGGCGATGTGCTTTATAGCGAAGCACATCGCCTTTAGTTTTTCTTTCGGGTGGCGATGTCCTGAAAGCAAAAATAGTCCGGTTGGTGGCGGGACTGGGTGTACTCGAACAGCATCCCGTCCGAGTTGAAAGTCTGGTTCACGACGACGGCCACGCAATCATAGCCGTCCATATCCAGCAGCTTTTCATCACGGGCAGTTGCGTGTTCCACCGTGATGCGCCGTTTGCTGGTGATGATCTGCATTCCAAGCACGTTTTCAATAAAATCATAGATGGAATGGGATGCGATTTCCTCTGTCAGTCCGGGTACAAATTCCTTTAAAAAGTAGTTGATGTCCAGAATCAGTGCTTTTCCGTCCAGATAACGCACACGCTGTACCGCCCACAATTCATCGCCCTCAGAAAATCCGCTTTCCGCGGCAAACTGTTCCGTTGCGATGATGGTCTCAAACTTCGTGACCTTCGTCACGGCGTGAAGGCGGTTGCGGCGGGCGGTTTCTTGAAACGTCTCGATGCCGCCGATGGTAAACGTCGTTTTGCCCACCGGCTGGTAGATGACCCGCACGCCGCGCCCCTGCATGGACTGCACATAGCCGTCGGCGATCAGTTCCGCAATTGCACGGCGCACCGTGTTGCGGGAGCAGTCGTATTCTGCAATCAGCGTATTTTCACTGGGAAGCAGGGACTGGTAAGGATAGTCCTGCGCTTCGATGCGTTTTTTGATACTGCGGTAAATTCCTTCATATTTTGCTTTTGGCATGGCTGTTTACCTCAACTTGTTCAAACATTGGTTTCAGTATACCGTGATTGCGCCTGAATTTCAAGGCATTCTCTTGTCCGATATGCTGAAAATTTTCAAACAGAACATGATTTTTTGTAAATCCGCTTGACTTGTCTGAACAAGTAAACTATACTGAAACCACAAGCAAAACTTGTATGAACAAGTTTGAAGATGCCCGCCCTACCGGGCAAAAGGAGGTAAACATTATGGGTAAATACGAACAGGATGCGCGACTGCTGCTTGAGTACGTTGGCGGCAAGGAGAACATCGCGGCAGTATCCCACTGCGTATCGCGTATGCGATTTGTCCTCAACGATCCCGCCAAGGCGGACGTTGCCAAGATCGAGGCACTGAAATCCGCCAAGGGCACTTTCACCCAGGCGGGCCAGTTCCAGGTCATCATCGGCAATACGGTCAGCGATTTCTACAATGACTTTATTGCGGTATCCGGCATTGACGGTGTCTCGAAGGAAGCTGTCAAGAGCGCGGCCAAGCAGAACCAGAACGCATTGCAGAAGGTCATGAGCGTGCTTGCGGAGATTTTTGCCCCATTGATTCCCGCCATCGTCTACGCCGGCATTTCCGGCTCCTTCCGCGTGGTCTTTGGCGCAATCTTCGGTTTTGTTTATGCCCCGCTGGTCATCACCGGCCTGCATCACATGTCCAACGCCATCGATATGCAGCTGATCGCCGACTTCGGCGGTACGATGCTGTGGCCCATGATCGCCCTTTCCAACATTGCGCAGGGTTCCGCCGTGCTGGGCATGATCTACCTGCAGCGCAAGAATGCTGCCGCTCAGGAAGTCAACGTTCCCTCCTGCATCTCCTGCTATCTGGGCGTTACCGAGCCTGCCATGTTCGGCGTCAACCTGAAATTCCACTTCCCGTTTATCTGCGGCATGATTGGATCTGCCATCGCAGCGGTCGTCTGTGTGGCAACTTCCACCACGGCCAACGCCATCGGTGTCGGCGGCATCCCTGGTATTTTGTCAATCCAGCCCGCCTATATGCTCAGCTTTGCGCTGTGCATGGCCATTGCCATCGTCGTCCCCTTTGTGCTGACCGTCATCGTCGGCAAGAAAAAAGGCGTTGCCTGATTTTGTGAGGTGTGTACCATGAATGATTTTAAAGATAAAGTTGTCTACCAAATTTACCCGAAATCCTTCATGGACTCGAACGGTGACGGCTTCGGCGATTTGAAGGGCGTCACCGCGAAACTGGACTACCTCGCCGACCTGGGCGTTGACTATCTCTGGCTGACGCCGTTCTTCCCCTCGCCCCAGCGCGACAACGGCTATGATGTGGCCGACTACCGTGCCGTTGACCCGCGCTACGGCACGATGGAGGATCTGGAGGAGCTTATCCGCGAGGCGGACAGGCGCGGTATCGGCCTGATGCTGGACATGGTGTTCAACCACACCTCCACTGAGCACGAGTGGTTCAAAAAGGCGCTGGCCGGAGATAAGAAATATCAGGATTACTACATCTTCAAGGACGGCACGCCGGACCGCTGTCCCACCAACTGGGTCTCCAAATTCGGCGGTCCTGCATGGGAATATGTACCCCGACTGGGCAAGTGGTATCTGCACCTGTACGATGTTATGCAAGCCGACCTGAACTGGGAGAACCCCGCCGTGCGGGAGGAAATGGCTGACATCCTGCGATTCTGGAAGGCGAAGGGCATCAAGGGTTTCCGTTTCGATGTGATCAACGTCATCTCCAAGCCGGAGGTCTATGAGGACGATTTTGAGGGCGATGGACGGCGGTTCTATACCGATGGCCGCAACGTCCACAAGTACCTGAAGGAGCTGGTCGCCGCGGGCGGCATCGACGGTATGATAACCGTTGGCGAAATGTCCTCCACCACGCTGGAAAACTGCATCGGCTACACCGCTGAGGGCAACCACGAGCTGACGATGTGCTTCAATTTCCATCACCTGAAGGTGGATTACAAGAATGGTCAGAAGTGGGAACTGATGCAGCCTGACTACATGGCGCTGAAGAAGCTGTTCCAGACCTGGCAGGAAGGAATGCAGGCCCACGGCGGCTGGAATGCGCTGTTCTGGTGCAACCACGACCAGCCCCGTGCGGTCAGCCGCTTTGGCAGCGACACGACCTACTGGAAGGAAAGCGCCGAGATGCTGGCGGCGGCCATCCACTTTATGCGCGGCACACCGTACATTTATCAGGGTGAGGAGCTGGGCATGACGAACCCGCACTTCACGAAAATCGAGCAGTACCGCGACGTCGAGAGCCTCAACTACTACAGGATCCTGCGAGAGCAGGACAAGACCGAGGCCGAGACGCTGGACATTATCGCCCAGCGCAGCCGCGACGACAGCCGCACCCCGATGCAGTGGAATAGCAGCGAAAATGCGGGCTTCACCACTGGCACTCCGTGGATTGGTTTGGCGGACAACTACAAGGCCATCAACGCCGCTGCTGAGGTGGATGACCCAGATTCTGTGCGCAGCTTTTACAAGATGCTGGTGCATCTGCGCAAGACCCACAAGGTCATCAGCGAGGGCAAGATCGAGTTTCTTTACCCGGACAATGCCGATTTGTTGGCTTACCGCCGCTATGGTGCCGAAGATGGGGAAGAACTGCTGGTGCTGTGCAACCTGACTGAGCATGACGCACCTTACACCCTGCCAGAGGGCTGGGCAGATGCAGATAAGCTGCTGGGAAACTATCCTGACAGAAACGATGCCCTGCGTCCGTATGAGTGCCTGATCCTAACAAAGGCCTAAGATTTATTTCTCAAGTTTTTTCTCAAAACAAAAGCAGGGTGCGCCCCTGCGGACGCACCCTGAAAATCTACAGACAAGAGCGATATGTACAACAGGGCTTTCCCCGTCGGGAAGGCCCTGTTTCTCTTTGCTGGTGGTGTGATGAGACTGTTCCGCCTGCCATAGGCAAGCTCGCGTTTGCGAAGCAACAAAAGCCTCAGTGAAATATCATTCAAAGGTTTCCAGTGCTTCCACCAGTGCAAGGATGGTCAGCGACTGGCCGTATGCCATGGGAGCAATCAGAATGTTTTTGTAGTGGTCGCGGTCGTAGCCCATACCCGTACCGCCGGATACTTTCAGCACCGTACCATCGGTATCGATGTTCTTGAGGATTGCACGGATAGCTTTCTTGGCACAGGGCAGGTAGGAATCATCCAGAATCCCCATGCGGATGCCTTTCAGGATGCCAGCGGTGATAGCAGCAGAGCCGGAAGTTTCTTCGTAGCTGGTGGAGTCGTCCAGAACCGTATGCCAAAGGCCGTCCTCACCCTGAAGGTCACGCAGTGCGCGCACCTGTGCTTTGTAGGTATCCAGAATGAACGTCTTGACGCCCTGATTCAGCGTACCCTTAAACATATCCAGATAGTCCAGAATACCCAGCGTGAACCAGCTGTTGCCGCGGCACCAGAACACGCCGCCAAAGTTGTCCATCCGATTGAACGACCAGCCGTGGAAGAACAGACCGGTGTGGGTATCGTACAGATACTTGATGTGCATCAGCACCTGCTTAATGGATTCGTCGATCCACTCCTGCTTGCCGTACTTCTGGCCCATCCGATTGAGGAACAAGACGGTCATGAACAGGGTGTCGATCCACATTTCGCTCTCGTTTAGGCGAACGCCCTGACGGTCGCCGTTGGCACTGGTGACGTGCTGAAAGCCACCCTCACGGGTACGCGGGATGCACTCCATCAGCCACTTTGCCCAATCCAGACAAAGGGCTTCAAACTCAGGGTCGTGGTAAATCTCATTCAATTCACACAGAGTCAGCAGCGGAGTAGTCGTGTTGATATTGCGGGAAGGCAGACCCTGCGCAATGTTCTCCTTGAACCAATCATGCAGGAAGGTGCGGTATTCCTCCGAATCCTGTATCTTGGCGATTTTGAGCAGACCGTACAGGCCGATGCCCTGCGGCCAGTCCCACTCCTTGATGCCGAAGTCACGGCTAAAAAATCCGATGGCCTCGCCGCCTTCTTTCAAAGTGTCCTCGTTTTCGGGGGCACCAAGGTGCATCAGCTTCTGGATAACAAGATCCAGCTTTTTCTGAATCAGTTCTTTTTTGATTTCGTTTGCCATAAGAAACACCTCATGTATTTGTATTGTTTTTCTCAGCGGTTGAAGTAAGCGATTTTCGATATTGTGCAGGCGTAACGTGTTGATATTTCTTGAACACACGTCCCAGATAGGTGATGCTCTCAAACCCGGTACGGCTTGCGATTTCGGAAACGGAAAGTGTTGTTGTTTCTAACAGGCTCTGCGCTTTTTTTACCCGCAGGATGTTGATGTATTCGTTGATGCCGAAGCCAGTCACTTCATGGAAGGAACGGCTGAGATAATACTTGCTGATATAAAACTGCTCGGCAAGGCTGTCCAGCGAGAGCTTTTCTTGAAAGTGATCGGAAATGTAGTCTGAGATTTGGTAGACTGCATCGAACTTTCCGCCGCTGGCCTTACCCTCCTGCACATCGTTCAGGCAGGCGACCTGCTGATTGCTGCGCCGGAAGTAGATGAAGCCTAGAATCAACTCCGAAAGAATAGCGGTCTGGCTCATAGGCTCTGCCTTGTCCAGTTCCTCCATGATTTGCAGAAACAATCGGCGGGTATTCGCTGTCTGCTTCGGGGTCAGTTCGTAAATTCCGTAGTGCTTGTGGAAGAACGCACCGATCTTCAGTTCCGGGAACATCTTATCGACCTTTTCCACAATGTCCCGGTCTACATAGAGGATCACTCGCTCGTATTCGGTTTCCGGGTCTCCCACGATGGAATGGGACATATGAATCTGGCCGCTGTCCACGAGAATCAGGTTCCCGGCCTGTGCTTCATAGGCGCGGTTCTCAAAGAACATCTGCCGCCGCCCACGGAGCAGGAGATAAATTTCGTACTCCTGATGGAAGTGGTTGTACCGCATATCAAAGTTTGCCGGACGAACCATGTGTTCCACCATAATGCCGTTTCGTTTGCGGTAATATTGGGTCGCATCACCCTGAACCATGCTGTGCAGCCATGTTGTTTTCATGAAATGCTCCTTTTCTCCTGAACAGGCGGTGTTCTTGCCTTGATTATGTCATATCTGTTCAGGTTTGACAAGCATTTGCACCGTGGGGCTTACATCAGGCCCAGCGTAGTAGGCAGCCACTCGCTCAGAGCAGGGATGTATGTGACCAGCATCAGTGAGATGAAAATTGCCACAAAGAACGGAACAAGACTTTTCATCACATTCTCCAGACGTTGCTTTGCCAACGAGCATCCCACGAACAGGACGTTGCCAACGGGAGGAGTGATGGTGCCGCCGATCTCGGAATCGCCCGCCTGACCGTGCGCCAGCCGGAGCTGGATCTTGTCACTGCCAATGCTGCCGTTTACCTTGAAAAAGGTGGAAACTCCGATTCCCAGCAGCACGACGACAATGACGGTCAACAAGATTTTTGATGTCTTTTTTATTGTCATTCCTCCTAAATGATTTGCTCGTTCGGTGCGACTTCCTGATTATAATTATACAGCCTTTGGGGCCAGCTTTCTCGCAAAGAATTGCGAATGAAGCCAAAAATTCAAACGATATTGCGCTTGTGCTGTATACATTCTTGCGCTTTTCTCTATTGTTTTGCTGAAATGGACAATATTTCTTGCCATTCTTCTACATACAAATAATTTTTTAGATCAATTCGTCCGTTTTTTCTGCGCAATATTGTTTGAGCGCAAACAGAAAAGAGCCACCCGTAGTTTGTTACGGATGGCTCTTGACATGTTTCTTTTATAAAAGGTTGCCGCTCAGTTCAGCCGGAACACCTGCTTCAGCTTGGGCTGTGCGCCGGTCACGGGGTCCATTTCCAGTTCCAGAATGTCCTTCATGTACGCGTTCCAACGGTCTACCACCGGGCTTTCTGCCTGCACCTTCTCGGCATAGGCAACGCCCTTTTCGCACTCGTAATAGCCGAACAGTTCATCGTTGCAGTAAAAGATGCTGTAATTGCAGATGCCGGCGTCTTTCAGAACTTTAACCATCTCCGGCCAGATCTCCGCGTGACGTTTCTGGTATTCAGCCTTGCAGCCGGGCTTGATGCGGCCTTTCCATGCCATGTGCTCCATGTTCTGCTCCTTAGTTGAGGAACTTCTCGTTCAGGGTCACGCCAAAGTCGCGGGCAATGGCGCGCAGGTCGTCGTCGGTGATGGTCTGCCGGATGATGCCGCCGCCCATGGAGAGCACCTTGACGTAAATTTCGGCACTCTTTTCGATGGTGTGGGCCAGACCAAAGGTGATGTCAAAGTCCGAGCCGGAGGCAAACAGACCGTGCTGTGCCCAGATGGCGGCCTGATAAGTCTTCATCAGCTCGCTGGTGGCCATGGCGATATCTGCCCCGCCGGGCACCATCCACGGGCAGACACCCACGCCCTCCGGGAACACCACCGGACACTCGGTGGCGCTCTGCCACAGCGCACGGGTGAAGTCCCGGTCGGTCAGGGGCAGGATGTAGGTCAGGGCAATGACGTTGGTGGCGTGGCAGTGGTAGATGACACGGTTTGCGCCATTGGTGGCAGCCTTGCGGACACTGTGGTTCATAAAGTGGCTGGGGAACTCGGATGTGGGCTTTGCGCCGTCCTCCAAGCCCCAGACGATGCGCCAGCTGTCGCCCTTGTCGTTGATCTCCACAATACCGATGCTGTGAACAGGGTCCGGCTCCACGTTGCGGAAGAACTTGCCCGAACCGGTGGTGATGAAATACTCTCCGGCTAGATTATCTGCCTGCACGCCCATGTTCACCCATTCCCGGGGCTGCTCGTCAAAGAAGGGGCGGCACTGTGCCACTTCCTCTTCCTTCATGCGGTAGGTCAGGTTGCCGCCGTTGCGCTCGTGCCAGCCCTGCAGCCAGCCATCGTTGCACATCCGCATAAAACCTTTGACAATTTCAATATCCAGAATACCCATCTTCAAAAACCTCTCTCATTCAAATGCGCTTGCTCAGCACGTTCTGCTCGTATTTCTTTACTTCCTCAAACCATGCACCGTCCACCGGCACACCGTTCCGGCGGCAGTATTCGTCCCAGACTTCCCCAAAAGGCAGGGTCTTCAGCTCCTCTTGCCGCACCATCAGCTCGGTGAACTGATTGGTGTCCTGCAGCTCCTTCAGCGCCGTGTGCGGGGTGCACAGGGCAGACAGCAGCGCCTTTTCCACGTTGCGGAAGCCCACCGTCCATGCGGAGATGCGGTTGATGGAAGCGTCAAAGTAATCCAGTGCAATGTTCACCCGGCCGTCCAGACCGCCGCAGCGCACGATCTCCTTGCAAATCTCCTTCGTTTCATCATCGAACAGTACCACATGGTCGGAGTCCCAGCGGATGGGGCGGGTGATGTGGAGGGCGATCTCCGGGAAGAAGGCCAGCAGGGCGGGGATCTTATCGCTGACCACCTCGGTGGGATGGTAGTGGCCGTTATCCATCAGCGGAATGCACTTTTCCCGGTTGAAGGCGGCGTAGCTCAGGGCAAACTCGGCACTGCCCACGGTGTACGCCTCTACGCCGATGCCGAACACCTTGCTCTCGATGCAGGGCTTCACCAGCTTGAAGTCGTAAGGCTCGCTCAAAATTTCGTCGATGCTGGCCTTGTAGCGGTCGCGGGGGCCTTTGCGGTCCGCCGGCACGTCCTTGAAGCCGTCGCCCGTCCAGATGTTCATGGTGCAGGGCTGCCCCAGCTCCTCGGCCAGATACTGACTGATGCGGATGCAGGCCTTGCCGTGTTCCACCCAAAATTTCCGGGTCTCCTCGTTGGGGCTGGCAAGGGTCAGCGGGTCGCACTTGGAGTGGGAGAAAAAGGTGGGGTTGAAGTCTGCACCCAGCCCTCTTGCCTTGCAAAAATCTACCCATTTTTTAAAGTGCTTCGGCTCCAGTTTGTCCCGGTCTACCCACGGGTTCTCCTCGTCAAAAATGGCATAGGAGGCATGGAGGTTGATTTTTTTGGTGCCGGGGCAGAGGGACAGCACCTTGTCCATATCTGCCATCAGTTCCTCCGGGGTGCGGGCACGGCCGGGGTAGTTGCCGGTGGTTTGGATGCCGCCGGTCAGGGGCTTGGTGGGGTCGGTATCAAAGCCACGGACGTCATCTCCCTGCCAGCAGTGCAGGGAGATAGGCACGGTCTTTAACCGGGCAATGGCAGCTTCGGTGTCCACGCCAATGGCAGCGTAGCGGGCTTTTGCTTCTGCGTAACTCATACGGTTCCTCCTTTAGAAATACTCATCTGGATCTTCAAATTGCCGATGGCGGTGGCCTCGATGGGCAGCGCCACCACCTGTTTTCCGGTATAGTGAGCGGTCAGCTCGTTCAGGGTAGCGTTCTTTGCGCCGCCGCCTGCGATGTAGAGTTTATCCCAGTGCTGGCCGGTGAGGGCTTCCAGCTCCCGGAAAGCTTCCCCGTAGCAGTACGCCAGCGAATGGTAGATGCTGTTGATGAGGTCGGCATCCGTGGCAGGGACTTCACCGGTCTCGGCAAGGGCGGCTCTGATTTCCGCGCGCATGTCCTGCGGCGCGGAGAAACGGGCTGCGTTTACATCAAAAATGCGGGTATAGGGGCTGGTCTTGGCCAGCTCCACCATCTGGGCAAAGGAGATGCCCAGCTGTTTTTGCACACACTGGATGATCCACAGACCCATGATGTTTTTCAGGTAGCGGATGTACCCCACGCCGCCCTCGTTGGTAAAGTTTGCGCGGCAGCTTTCCGGGTTGGTGATGGGCTTTGCCAGCTTGACCCCTAGCAGACTCCATGTACCGGAGGACAAAAACGGCGCATCGCCCTGCTCCATGGGGATGCCCTCCACGGCGCTGGCGGTGTCGTGGGTGGCGCACAGCACCACCTTGGTCTGCCCGCCCACCTCGGCGGCAATGTCCGCCTTCAACGGGTCCAGCACCGTACCGGGAGCCGTCAGCTTGGGGAACATCGTTTCCGGCAGGCCAAGCGCCTGTAAAATTTCCGGATCATATTCCCCGGTCTGAGCATTCACAAGGCCGGTGGAGGTAGCGTTGGTGTACTCCCGCGCCTTTACGCCGCAGAGCTTCCACAGCAGATATTCCGGGATCATCAAAAAGTCCTCGGCTTCTGTCAGCCGTCCGGCTTTTTTGTCAGCGTACAGCTGATAAATGCTGTTGAAGGGCTGGAACTGGATGCCGGTGCGCCGGTAGAGCTGCGCGAAGGGCAGGATGCTGTGGACTTCGGGGATCACGGCCTGTGTCCGGTCATCCCGGTAGGCGTAGACAGAGGAGAGGAGATTGCCGTTTTTCAGCAGCACATAGTCCACCGCCCATGTGTCGATGGAAAGGCTCTCGATATTCGGATATTTTGCAAAGACTTCCCGGATGCCCTGCTTCACGTTGGCAAACAGGCTGTCGATGTCCCATTCCAGATGACCGTCCACCCGTTGGACGCTGTTGGGGAACCGATACACTTCCTCGGTGCGGAGAACGCCGTTCTCCATCCATCCGACAATGTGCCGCCCGCTGGACGCACCAATGTCGATGGCAAGATAATTTTTGTGCATAATGCGCCTCCTGTGTGGCTTTGACTGCTACCAGTATAGCGGTATAATGCGGGCAATTCCATCCGCAAAGGTGACACATTCTTTGTGAAAAGTCTACTCTTGCAATGCAAAGGCTGGTGCGCTATACTGAACCTAGGGTGTATCTGAAAAGTCGAAAATTTAGTCTATTTCTACAAGCACAGCTGGATTTTGCGTGAAACAGCCTTGAAATCCACAAAGGATTCCTGCGGCTATTTGCCTTAAATCCCGCTTGTGCTTGCGAAATATTCGTCATTTTCTTTGTTTTCAGATACACCTCGGAAAGAGAGGAAACAGAAAATGCTGACCTACAACATGGATGTGACCCCGGAAAGCGTCTGGAAACGCACCACTCCCAGCGAAGCAGAGCTGGCACAGCCCTATTACTGCACCGAGGCGGGGGTGTTCTATGCCCAGCAGCATTTTTCCACTGCCCGCACCGATAAAGAAAGCTACCTTCTGTTTTATACCCTCCGGGGTGCAGGGCTCATCGAGCAGGGGGAAAGCCATGTGGTGCTCAGCACCGGGCAGGCGCTGCTGCTGAACTGCCGCACCCCGCAGAGCTACTGCACCGCCCCGGGGCAAAGCTGCTGGCATCATTATTGGGTGCATCTGGACGGCGCAGGGGTGGCTGCCATGGAGCCGCTGCTGCTGCCGGGCAAAAAGCTGACCCCGGTGCAGCTCACCGGGGTCAAGATACAGGAACTGTTTGAAACGCTTTTGGGGCAGATGGAGCGCAGCACTGTGGACAGCATGGTGCACACCGGGTTGGCTCTCCACGAAATGCTTGCCTTATGTGCACAGAGCATTCTTGCAGAAGCTGAAACCACCAGCGCGCGGCAGGTCATTTTGCAGGCGGCGGAGACCCTCGACAACCAGCGTGAAGAATCTATCGAAGGCCAGATCCGGGAGTGCACGGCCTATGCGGAAAAGAATGGCATCACCATCGTCAAGCACTATATTGACCGTGCCATCTCTGCCAAGACGGACAACCGTCCAGAGTTCCAGCAGATGATAAAAGACAGCGACAAGAAGTTGTTTGACATTGTGCTGGTCTGGAAACTGGACCGCTTTGCCCGAAACCGCTACGACAGTGCTCGGTACAAGACCCAGCTGAAGAAGAACGGTGTCAAGCTTATGTCTGCCACCGAGGTCATCTCCGAGGGGCCGGAAGGCATCATTTTGGAATCGGTGCTGGAAGGTTATGCCGAGTATTATTCCGCTGACCTGTCTGAAAAGGTCATTCGTGGCATGACCGAAAACGCACTGAAGGGAAAGTTCACTGGCGGTGCCATTCCCTTTGGCTACATCATCAACGCAGACCACCGCTTTGAAATCGACCCGTTGACTGCTCCCTTTGTGGCAAAAACCTTCCAGCGGTACAACGATGGCCAGACCATGCGGGAAATTCGGGATTGGCTGAACGAAAAGGGCGTCAAGAACCAGCGTGGCGGGCTGATGACCTTCAACACCATTCAGCATATGCTGAACAATCGCCGCTACATCAGGGAGCTGAAATTCCGGGATGTGGTCGTGCCGGATGCCATCCCGCCCATCATCCCGCTGGAACTGTTTGAGGATGTGCAGGAGAAGATCGCCAAAAACAAGAAAGCCCCTGCCCGTAGAAAGGCAGAGGATGACTCCCTGCTCACCACCAAGCTGTTCTGCGGCTATTGTGGGGCGTTGATGTTTGGAGAGAGCGGCACGAGCCGGACGGGCGAAGTCCACCGCTATTATAAATGTGCTACTGCCAAAAAGCACAAGGGCTGCAAGAAAAAGACTGTCCGTAAACAGTGGCTGGAAGATCTTGTGGTCAACCAGACCATGCAACTTGTGAAAGACGATGCCGCTATGGAGTCCATCATTGCCAAGGTGATGGAACTGCAAAACAAGGAGAACACCAACATTCCTCTTTATGAAAAGCAGCTCCGGGATGCGGAATCGGGTATCCAGAATATGCTCAATGCGATTCAGGCCGGTATCCTGACCAGTTCCACCAAGGAGCGGCTGGAGCAGCTCGAAGAAACCAAGCGTGAGCTTGAAGCCCGCATTGCGGAAGAAAAGCTGGCGAAGCCGAAAGTGACCGAAGAGTTCATTCGGTTTTGGTTGCGGCGGTTCCGCAAGCTGGACATGAGCCTGAAAGACCAGCGGCAGGCACTGGTGGATACGTTCATCAATGCGATTTACCTGTATGATGATAAGGTTTTGATAACCTTCAATTATAAAGAGGGAACACAGACCGTCACCTTTGGAGAAGCGACCGAAGTTGCATCCGAGGGAAGTGGTTCGGATTTGGATTGCATTCCTGCACCACAAAAAAGACAGCTATCAAAAGCTGTCTTTTTTGTTTTACATGACTATTTCCCTTTGGCTGCAACGGCGGATAACAGGACTTGAACAGCACTGCAACGCCGCAGGCGGGGCAACGTGTAGGAATGTCTACCAGGAGGACTGCCACTGAAATAGAAAATCCGAACCTTTTCTCGATAGGAGAAGGGTTCGGATTTTTTGGTTTATTGGTTCTTGGATCGTGCCGGAATTTACGGCTCAGGCAAGGCTTTCAATTTTTCGAGCCATAAAGGCTCCGAAAAAGATTCCGGGGCTTGTATATTTTTCAGAGAGCTATTTTGCAACAGTCCGGAACGGATTTACTTTCCAAGTACAACGGAAAGTCCAATCTCCTTTTCCGTCTCGCTCAGGTCAAGAGCGCCGCCATCGGCAACGGTCACGTGCAGCTCATAGAGCGTACCGGCGGTAAGTTCCGTTACAGCCTTGCCGTCCTCGTCTGTGATCGACCACAGTGCAGGATCGACCTTTGCTAGCTTGCCGTCCACGCCATAGGCGTAGAGGGTCAGACCGGAGGTGCTGCCGGACAGGTTATTCATGCGGAAAGCTACCGTGGTGTTGGGATGTACGTTGCGGACGGTCACAGTGTTGCGCCAGCTTGCAACGGTGCCTTCGCCGCCGTCCTGCGCAAACCGCTCCTGCGAGAGGACATTTCTTGCTGCCTGATCAAGATCGACCTTGCGGTAGGGCATTTCGGGCAGATAAACGAAACGGTCCTGCAAACGAAGCAGTTCCAGATAGCCTGTCGGGCAGTAGAGCGCGTTGCCGCTGTTGCCGGCATACATACCAATGGCCATGTTGTTGTAGCCGTATTTGTTGGAAACATCCATCGTGAAAACCGTCTCGCCGGTTTCAAAATCCAGAATGATGTACTGCCACATCCCGGTGGTCACATCCTGCACATAGCCGTAGATATAGCCCGTTGCGGTGGAGAGTTTCAGGATGGAGGTGTCGCTCAGGTCGTTCCGGCACCAGACGCTCTTCATCTCGTAGCCGTTTGCGGTCTTTACGGTGTCCACACGCTCGATGCCGGGGGCGATCATGATGTTGCCCTTCATGAGCCAGTTCTGGTCGTAAATATTGGCGTAGCTCTGGATGGAGGAGTCGTTGTTGGGATCAGCCAGACCTGCATTGCCCGCACCGAACCAGTTGCAGACGATGGTGCTGACGGTGCCCTCGCCGTCGTCATAGACGATGGCAGAGTTCTCAACGGCTACCTGATAGCCCTCTGGCAGGTCATCCAGCACCGGGGTGCTTGCCACGACCTCGCCGGTCTTCATATCGAGTGCAAGAAGGTTTACAGGGTCCTGATTATCCGTGAACAGCACAAGGTTCGGTGTCAGCGTGGGCGAGCAACCGCCGCCCCACGCAAGACCGCCGCCGGTGGTCTTATCGCCTTCGCCGCTCACCTTTGCACCCGCACTCTCATAGGGCGTGCACCATACAACGTCTACGCCTTCTTCTGCGCGCAGAAGATAGCAGTTCTGGTTGGTCAGGACCACCGCACCGTCCTTGGAGGCGGCGATGCCGTTTTCAGCGCCCTCGCCGGGGGTCAGTTCGTGGACAAAAACAGCCTTTGAAAGGTCTGTCTGCTCGCCGTTCAGGATCGCATCAATGGCCGAGCGGGCAATATAGCCGATGACGCCCTGCTGCTGGCGCTGCGGATAAATGCGGAAGCCTCCCGTTGCAAACCAGAGGTTTCCGTCATAGTCAAAGACCACGGACAGAAGATTCTGCGTCAGTTCTTTTCCAAGCGCGGCCTCGGCAGCAGCTTTGATATCAATGTCCAGCACCTTTTCAAATTCCGGCAGAACATTGCCGTTTTCATCCGTTGCGCGGAGCATCAGCACATGGTTGTTGCTCGTGGGGCAGACGATGCGGTTGGATTCGTCAAGGAAGGTATAGGAGCTCTGGATAACGTAACCGCCGCCGTCATGCTGTTTGGGGGAGAAATAGCCGAGCGTCTTTGTCTCTTCGGCGTTCAGGTCTCGGATGGCGATGCCGCCCAGCAGCGGCACAACGGCATGACCGTAGCTGTCAAAGTAGATGGCGGGCGAAGCGTTCGCGTTCGTCGTCTCATAGGAAACGTTGATCTCCGGATAGATGGCAAGCGGCAGGATCTCATCCGTCGAGTCGGTGTTGTAGCCATCGTGATGAATGTTTGCATCGCTCTTGGCCATGTAAGGGTTTTCCTCTACCTGTTTGGGGTTCAGAGCCTTTACCGGCAGCGCCGCAGAGGTCGTCTCCGCAGCAGAGGGCTGCACCACGGCGGACGGGGCAGCGGGCTGCGAAGCGGCAGCACTGTCTGCCGGCGTCTGTGTTCCGCCGCAGGCAGCCATGGAAAGGCACAATGCTGCGGTCAGCGACAGGCTTAACGCAGAATGGACGATGTTTCTCTTTTTCATAAACAGTTCTCCTTGTTGTGTTCGTTGCGGTCAGACCAGTGCTGCTCCGCCTGATTTTTTTCCATCCAGCCAGATGCGGAATCCCTGCCGCAAGGCGGCTTCGGTCACCGGCTCCAGCAGAAAATAGTCTGCACGCAACCGGAAGGCATGGAGCGAAAAATCCAGATCGCTGCACCAGATAATGCGTGTCTGTGGACAAAGCGCGCGCAGATGCTCTACTGCATTCAATCCGTCGACCCCCGGCAGGGCGATCACGGCATTTGTCAGCGGTTCGTTGCGTGCAGCCTCAAAAAAGCTTTCCTGATCGTGGTAACAGTCCATTTTCGGGAACAAGCAATGTTCGGCGCAGAACCGCGAGATCTGCTCTGCCAGAAAAGCTTCCTGCGCCCTGCTGCTTGTCAGCACGGCAATTCGGTACACTGCGTGCCTCCTTTCTCTTGCGCCATCGTTGGCGTTCTCTGCTTTCAGTATACGGACAGGCATGGTCTTTTCAAGCCATTTAGCACGAAAGCCCCTTTTCCGTCACGAAATCCCATTTTCGGCTGCGACATAACCGGGCAACTGTGCTATAATCAGGATGAAAGAGTTTATAAAGGAGGTTGGAAGCTGTAAAACGGCTTCCTGATACAGCATGAGGATCGCAATCGTCGATGACCTTGATACCGAGCGCACACTGCTGAAGGAGCGCTTGGTGCGGCAGCTGAGTCAGCGCGGCGCAGATGCAGAGCTTTTAGAGTTTGACAGCGGGGAAGCCTTTCTGGCGGCAGAAAAAGAGCAGCGCTTTACCGCTGCATTTCTGGATATTTACATGAATGGTTTAAGCGGCATGGATGCGGCAAAGGAACTTCGGAAAACCGATGCAGACTGCCTTCTGGTTTTTACCACCACCTCGACAGACCACGCACTCGAGGGCTTTCAGGTGCGGGCATTTCATTATCTGGTCAAGCCCTTTTCTGAAGCCGAGCTGTCCGGTCTGTTGGATGAAATGCTCGCAAAACTCCCGCGCCCGGAGCCGGTTCTGGTGGTAAAAGTCGACGGCAGCGACATCCGTTTGTGCTATCGGGATATTATATCCGCCGAGCACTTCGCCCACATGATCAACATCCGCACCACTGCCGGCAAAACGCTTGCTACGCGCCAGAGCTTCAAAGCGTTCACCGAGCCGCTCAAAAAAGATCCGCGCTTTTTTGTCTGCGGACGTGGCGCGATCATCAATATGGAGAATGCTGCCGATTTTCAGGCTGCCGCCTTCTGTATGACGGACGGCAGCCGCGTCTATGTCAGTCAGGAGCTTTTGAAAGCTGCCCGGCAGGCCTTTATGGAATTTCTGCTGCAAAGGGGGCGTGCGGATTGAAGGACGTTCTGCGCCCGGTTCTGGAACTTACGGTCGTGTTTCCCGGTTTGCTGCTTGCGTATTTTCCGGTAGGTTCCTATCTGAAGCTGCCGCCCGCAAAGCTTGCAGCAGGGGCGGTGCCGCTGCTGCTCGGGCTTTGCCTTGGCGGCGGGCTGTTTTGCTATCATTTCGGTCTCTCGACCGCGTTCCCCTTGCTGCTCATAACGATTGTGACAATTTTCCTGTATCTCAAAACGCTGCGGCTCTCTCTCTGGAAATCCGGGACCATCGCGCTGGCGGTCTGCGCGGTATTTGCGTGCCTGAACAGCCTGTCCCGGGCCGTTGGTACGGTAATCACGATCCGGATGCAGCTGCCGCCGGACAAGCCGTGGTTCTGCTTTGGCGCCTGCATCTTTTATAATGCGGTCTGCTGGCTGATCACTGCCGCAGCCTATTATCCCGCCACCCACGCAGTACGCGCGATGGTGGAGGATGACAATTTTGCGCAGACGTGGTATGTGTTCTGGGTACTGCCGCTGGTGTTCATCCTGCTGAACCTTTTTATAACCCCGCGCTACCAGATAACGCTCCGGACAGGGCGGGTCTTGCAGGTCTACATCGTTATGAGCATCGCGCTTTTGTTTTTGCTGTTCATGTTCAATGCGATCTTTCTGCTGATGGCAACCAGCCTTAACCGGAATGCGAGATTGCAGCAGGAAAACCAGTTGCTTTCCATGCAGCAGCAGCGCTATGAAAGCCTGAAAGCCGCCATTGAAGAAGCCCGGCAGGCGCGGCACGATATGCGCCACCAGCTGAATCAGATCTCCGCACTGGCCGAGGCAGGAGATCTGGATAACCTGAAGGCTTACCTTGCAAAAACGGTCTCCCGGATCCCGGATCTGGATATGAATTTCTGCGAAAACCGTGCAGCGGACAGTGTTGTCGGCCATTATTGCGCCCTTGCAAAGCGTGAGGGTGTTCCCTTTTGTGCCAAACTCGACTTACCACAGGTGCTTCCTGTGGACGAGATGGATCTGTGTCTGGTGCTGTCTAATCTTCTGGAAAATGCATTTGAAGCCAGCCTTCGCACTGCACCCGCCCGGCGGAAGATCGAGATCACCGCGTATGTCCATGCCGAGCGGCTTCTTCTGGTCGAAGTGGAAAACGCATTTGACGGCGCAGTTCACGAAAAAAGCGGGGTGTTCCGCTCTTCCAAGCGAAGGGAAAACGGGATCGGCATCCAGTCTGTCCGCCATATTGCAGAAAAGACCGGCGGGGCAAGCACGTTTACCTATCAGAACGGCATTTTCTCTGCCAAAGTTATGCTCTGCGGATAAGGAGCCTTTTGCTTTGGCGGGGATTTTTATGCCCGAATTTTTACAAAAAATTCACGCTGGCAGGGTTGCCGCCGCATACCGGATGTGCTATGATGAGGTGCAAAATTTGAAGCGGAGCGATGGATTTTGATTTGTCAAGCTCGCGGAATCAGGAGGAACTACCCATGCAGAAGAATTATGTACAGGAAATTCTGAGCATCATTCACAGCGGTCTGCCCAAGGCGGAACTGGCTGAAAAACTGTCTGATTACCATGAAAAAGATCTGGCGGATGCGTTGGAGGCGCTGACCCCCGCCGAACGCCAGTCGCTCTATTCCATTCTGGGTGTGGATACCGTTGCCGAGATATTTGCCTATCTGGACGATGCCGAGCCGTACCTGAAGGAGCTGCCCAGCCACGAGGCTGCAAAGGTCATTTCCAACATGGACTCGGACGATGCGGTGGACGCACTGGAGGATCTTGACGATACCGATAAAAACGAGATCGTCAACAAGCTGGACAAGGACTCGGTGGAAGATGTGAAGATGCTGCTCTCCTATGACGAGGACGAGATCGGCAGCAGGATGACCACCAACTACATCTCCATCAAAAACGATATGACCATCCGGCAGGCGATGAGCGAGCTGGTAAAACAGGCCGGAGAAAACGACAACATCTCCACCCTGTATGTGGTGGATGAAAACGAGCACTTCTACGGCGCCATCGACCTGAAAGACCTCATCATTGCCCGGGCAGAGGAAAGCTTGGAAAGCCTAATCGTCCGCTCCTATCCCTATGTCACCGACCGGGAACAGATCAGCGATTGTATCGACCGCATCGTGGACTACGCGGAGCGCAGCCTGCCGGTGCTGAACGATGCCGGTAAGCTGGTGGGCATCATCACCTCGTCCGATGTGGTCGAGCTGGTCGATGATGAGATGGGCGATGATTACGCAAAGCTGGGCGGTCTGACCGGCGAGGAGGATCTGAACGAAAACGTATTTGAAAGCGTGAAAAAGCGTCTCCCGTGGCTGATCGCGCTGCTGTTCCTCGGGATGCTGGTCTCCTCGGTCGTCGGCGCGTTTGAATCGGTGGTAGCGGTGCTGCCGGTGGTCATCTGCTTCCAGTCCATGGTGCTGGATATGGCCGGTAACGTCGGTACCCAGTCGCTGGCGGTGACCATCCGTGTGCTGGTGGACGAAAATCTGACCCTTTCCAAAAAATTGCAGCTGCTCTGGAAAGAGACCCGCGTGGGGCTTTTGAACGGCGCCATTCTGGCCGTGATGGCCTTGGGCTTTCTGGGCTGCTACATCCACTTTTTCAAGGGCTATGTCTGGACCTCGGCCTTTTTGCTGTCCGGCTGCGTCGGGCTGTCGCTGATCGTGTCCATGGTCATTTCCAGCCTGGTGGGCACGCTGATCCCGATGCTGTTCCACAAGATCCATATCGACCCGGCCGTTGCTTCCGGCCCGCTGATCACCACGATCAACGATCTGGTGGCGGTCGTGGTCTACTATGGCCTTGCCATGGTCGTGCTGATCGATCTGTTCCACCTTGCATAACAGATGCATCAAACAGGGCACTCCTTCCGGGGGAGTGCCCTGTTTTTTTGCTGCGCAAACTTTTGCTAACAATGTTAATACTACCTAACATCGTCGGAAAATATTGAAAACGCCCGAAAGCGTGCTAAAATATAAAGATAAAGAGCCCGCCCCGCTCCGGGCGCGGGTACACAGATGGGAAATACAGAAACGAGGGGTAAATATGTTTGATACAAAAAAGCTTGCACTGTTTTTGGGCGGTGTGGTGTTCGGCTCTGCCGGTTTCAAGGTGCTGTCCAGCAAGGACGCCAAAAAGGTCTACACCCAGACAACCGCTGCGGTGCTGCGGATGAAGGACTGCACCATGCAGACCGTGAATAAGGTGCAGGAGGAAGCAGGGGACATCCTTGCCGATGCAAAGGCCATCAACGAGAGCCGCGCCGCCGAGGCTGCACAGGAGGTCATCGAGGATACGGCTGAAGAAGAGCAGCCCGCAGAGCAGACTGCACAGTGATACAACGCAGCGGAGCCGCCCTTGGGCGGCTCTTTTTTACGCAGAGGGGTAAGAAAAGCAATGAAATGTACGATCTTACATGAAGGTAAGGGACGGATGCGGGTGCACGTCTGCGCCGTGCGCATGACGCTGCACCGGGCAGATGTGCTGGAAGCCTACCTGAACGGGCAGGATAACATCCAGAAAGCCACCGTCTACGAGCGCACCGGAGATGTGGTGCTGACCTACCGGGGCAGCCGGAAGGACGCTGCCGCCCTGCTGGCGGCCTACCGCTTTGACAACGAAGAATTAGAGGTGCTGGTCACCTCCCACGACAGCCGGAAGATCAATCAGGAATATCAGGAAAAGATGGTCAGCCTTGTGGCGGGCCGGGTGTTCCGCAAGGTGTTCCTGCCCGCGCCCATCGCGGCGGCGTATACGGTGTGGCGCTCCATCGCCTTTGTCTGGAAGGGAATCCGCTGCCTGCTGCACCGCAAGCTGGAAGTAGAGGTGCTGGATGCGCTCAGCATCACCGCCTCCCTCCTGCGGGGGGATTACAGCACCGCAGGTTCGGTGATGTTCCTGCTGACGGTGGGCAGCCTGCTGGAAGAGTGGACGCGGAAAAAGAGTTTGGACGACCTTGCCCGCAGCATGGCGCTGAACGTGGATAAGGTCTGGGTGCGCACCCCGCAGGGCGAGG